>ERZ1292632.1217-Hain-H43-01um-R2-1217-length-25983-cov-17_pt2 | contig 19518 bp, 22 predicted proteins | sample MGYA00564407_ERZ1292632 | MGnify/ENA primary metagenome ERZ1292632 (study PRJEB36523, sample SAMEA6512637) | groundwater metagenome | collected 2019-01-08 | study: AquaDiva: Metagenomics assemblies of 32 groundwater samples | reverse complement strand
CAAGCTGTTTCTTAAGAGACTCTACTTCGGTGTTTAATACGTCAATCTGTGTTTGAAAGTTTGTATTACTTGTTGTTAAGGCTTCGACTTGTCCTTGAAGGATCGGAGTTTGAGTTTCAAAGTCCACGACTTTAGCTGATAAAGCAATTACTTCATTAATTACTCGTTGGTGTTCGTCCTTAATAGCTGTTTCTCGTATCCTGCGTTCTTCTGATTCAAAGATCTCTACAAAAACTTGCCACCACGGTCTCCCCACCTTTCCTGCGATTCCAGCAGGTTCAGCTGGTCTTCCAAGCATTAGTTGATATAATACATTTATTTGTCCTTCGTCTATCATAAGCCCACCCCCTCCCAAATAGTTTTTCGGTCTTATCCAACCTTGCACTGATTGGTAAGAGTGTGTGTTAAGTTTACAGGTGGGGCCACCCCAATTTTCATCAAACGTCTCAAATGAAGAGGTCGAACCCTTACCTGTCGCTACTGCCACGTGGCCATACGGCACGTTAGCAGGTGGGTTACCACTCCACGAAACTATATCTCCCTCTTTTGGGACTAACCCTGCCATATAATTTATTCTGGTATAGTCAGCTCCAGCATTATTAATCCATTGGTTACCGTTGCCGTACCTCGGGCCATAACCTAGCTCCTTATTCCATAATTTTGCCAAATCTGTGCATTGAGGACCAAACACCCCGTCATAGTCAGGAGCTTTACCATTCCAAGTATTTATAAACTCTTTAAGTGACATTACAAGTTATTTAAGAAATGAATAATTAAAAACGTCAATAATGAGCCCACTATCGCTGCTAGAGTCGGACTTAACCATCTCCAAAACCCTGCCACACTTTCTAGTCTTTGTAACCTGTCTTCAAAGTGAACATGATCGGCTAACTCTTTAGCCAGTGCTGTGTTGAGTGTGCCTTTAATTTCTTTTACGTCTTGACCCACCTCATTAAGTTTGTTTGTTAGATCGTCCATCTTAGTTTCAACTACTGATATTCTTTCGCCGTCCGGTTTTATTAAAGGCATTATTGTCCTCCACTAAGCATTTGCATTAAGGCTGAATAGTCTTCCCCGCCGCCGCCAGAACTCTGCATCTGGGCTTTACGTTGGGCAATAGTTGATCTCAACAGGGCAATCTTGTTGCGGATAGTTTCTTGCGACTCGGATAATTTAGGAAGTAGACCTTCAGCCCGTCTGATATCTCCTTCATTAAGTACACCCACCTCTCCGGAAATAGCTCTAGCTAGTGGACCAATCATTGATTCTCTAAACTGGTTATATTCATATTCGTTACCGGCTAGATTTCCTCTAGTGGCGTTCCCTAAGAAACCTAAACCACCGCCAGCTAATAAGCCGGTACTCGCCTCACTAATCTTTGCCTCTATCTGATCAGCAATAACCTCAGCGTTATTCAAAGTCATGCTAGCTTTTTCCATAGCAGCGCTTTGTTTGACTGGTTTTTCCGCCTCATACTGTGCTTGGTATTGATTAAATATTTCTTTATATAGAGCGGCGTTTTGTGGATCTCTTTGAATATCTTGAATATAGTTTTCGATAGGGTAGGGGTTAGCTGAAGCTTGCTGGCCCAACATACCTCCAGATAAATCACCCATCATTCCTTGCTCCATTCCTTGTGGTTGTCCTTGATCTGCTCCCAGTAGTTGCATTAGATCAGACTGTGGTACTTCTTGTGGTTGATTGGCCGCACTGGCACCAAATCTAGCAGCACCTTGCCCTAGTATCTGTTGTAAAAGTGGATTCATATTCGCATTTTGTAGGTTCTCTCCTAAACCACCAACTGCGCTACTAGCTTTTCCGATACCAGTGGCCGCTGCTTGTAGAGGTCTTGTGAGAGGTTTGCCTAAAGGAATACCGAGAGGGGAAAAGTTAATACCTGTCTTAGCGGCCTTATTTAAACCAGGCGCTAGTCTATAAAGTACTGATTGTTGAGTAGTTAGTTTCTTAATAGCTGGAAAGGAACTACGCATTAGTGTGTCAGCACCTTCCCAAACCGCTAAGTAGGCTTCTTCTTGTGGAGTTAACGGTAAGTCTTTTGATACTTTAGTAAACGCCTTAGAAACCCTATTACTGAGTTTAGTTTTAATACTGTTTAACGTAGTTGCACTTACCACATCACCGGAAGAAGTCTTTTTGATTAGAGCTAGTGCCTCAGCTTTAGCAGAAGCAAACCCAGGAGCTTTATTAACAACATCATCAAGGTTAGCTTTAATGGTGGGTAGTAAATCTTTCTTGAGAGAGATTGTTTCTTTTATCTTTGGAAGTTTTGCCTTTACTTGATTTGTTAGACTATCAAACAAGGTAGCTGATTGCTCTCTCATTCCCTGAGCAGAGGAAGCCCCTTTAAACATCTTACTGGCTTCTTTGGTTAACTCCGCCTCAGTCTTTGCAGCGGTGGGGTTAGGGTGAACGTAGGGTTGGACAACACCTTGCTGAAGTTGTTCTCCTGTTTTTCCTAGTTTACCGGTGACTTTGCTGGCTACCTTACCTGCACCAAATAAAGCCCCCCCGGCAGCACCACCAAATAAAGCACCTTTACCGACACTTTCTAAGGTAGCGTCTTTTTCAGAAAGGGATTGAAGTCCTCCTACGGCCGCTCCAGGTAGTACTGCCTTGCCCAAGATACCTCCTACCGCTGGAGTTAAAGCACGACCTCCTATATTCAAAGCAGGAATGGCTTTACCAAAAGGTATAGCATAAGAAGCTGCGTTGGCTGCCTGTTTAGCAACGTCCGTAACCGCCTCACCTGTTTTACCTTGTGAGGCTTTTACTACACCGGTTTTAGAAAAGTCTTTAGTCAAACCTTCAGCTATAGAATTAGCTATCTCACTACCTGTATAACCACCTCCACCTAACCAACTTGGTATTTTTGTATTTCCTGCAAAAGTTTGCAGACCAAGAGCTCCAAGTGCTGCCCCAGTTGCCCCAATATTTCTTCCTGTTGCTACTGCTGGATCTATAATAGAACTGAGAATATCACCAACTAAACCTTTCTTTTTTTTAGGTTGTGGGGTTTGTTTTTGTAACTGTTGCTTTTGTTCCGCATAGATCGCATCCAGTAATTGTCCCATATTACCATTTATACTTTTTCAAGTACCCTCCTGCAAAAGCTTGTTCTACCAAAGACTCTGCTTGTGCTGCAGGCATACCTTGAGCCATTAAAGTTTTAACAGCATTAGTTGCTTCGGCTTTATCAATATAAATATCTTTGTTCCCCTGAGAACGTAGGGTGTTAGCGGCAAGAGAAGCGTAATCAGTTTTAGGTTGTGTTGGTGTAGTAAAAGTTGGTGTAGCCGCTGCTTTAGCTGCTAGTGAGGACTGCTGTTGTCTTGCTAAAGCGTCTTGTTGAGCTGCAAACTGTCTCTGCTTCTCGTTCTCTACCTCTGCATTGTAGGCCCCGTATTGTTGTCCATATAGACTGAGAGCATTTTGAATACCATTTTGTGCAGCACCTGATTGTAGTCCGGCTATTTGGGAAGCTAGCTGAGCTAAGGCGTTTTCTCGATCAGAACCAGCCCCAGAGATTCTACTTGTGTAATCAGACACAATCGGTTGGACTCGTTCTCCTAAGGTTTGTGAAAATAGTCCAGAGTTAGGAGAAATTCCCCTAGCACCGAAATCTCTTGAAGTCTGGGTTTCTGTGTTCTTAGTAGCTAAACCTTGTTGTTCTCCTAGTTGTTTAATTAAAGAATCGTATCTAGCGGTAAGAGGTTGTTTCTGGGCTTCCAAAGCACCAAGAGCAGGTTGAATAGCCTGCGTAGCCTGTTGTGTAGATTGTTGAAGGATACTATTGTAATCAGGAGCGACCGCCATTGAAAACCTTTCTGTCGGTCTTCTGGTTGCCAGACTATGGCGGCTATATTATCCGCTAGCTAAATGATATTAGAATTTATAGTAAATGTCAATTATTTTGGTAAGGTTTTGCCGGAGTTCTTATTTTATCTCCTGGCTTTAGCTTACTCAAGTCTTTTCCTGGATTCCACTGATTTAAATCTCCCATCGTCATTTTATACCGTTTCAGCAAGTCTGGAACTGTCGAGTCTGAAGTAAAGTTGTGTGAGTAAGCTTGTAGTGAAGTTTTCGTATTTGGCAACACTTTCACTGGAGAACTACCTTCCGGACCTCTTTCTGGAGATGGGATTAGCCTAGCGTTAGTTTTTTTCTGTTTATCGCTAAGTAATCTCAATGCACTATTGACACTCTGTTTTGAGTTAGTGTTTTTTTTATCTAAAGCTTTTAATAAGTCTAAAGGGTTAAATAACATAGTTAAAGTAATTAATATTAATAATAGCTTCATTCATTTAGCTGGTTCTCTCATAAGGTAATAACGAATATCAATAGCATCATTAACAATCCAAATAGTTGAAACATTACAAAAAAAACTAACGGTTGTTCCACTAATTTCGCCTATACCGACCACTTGGTCTATTTTTCCAGCATCAGCTCCTTGAGTTTCAAAAACTATATAAGGTAACGGCACAATTAAACTTCCTGTGTCGAGGTAAGCTTGGACTGATGGTGGGTAGCCTAAATTATGCGTAACTGTTACAGATTGAGATGATGGTAAGGCTGTTCCCGCAGGAATAGTTACAGTTCCAGATCTTGCCACCTTAAATGTATCAGCTATCTTAATAGCACTTAAACCCTCATATTGACTGTCAAAAGTACTTGAGGTTGTGTAATCATTTTTTACAGCTAAACTGTCTTTTGACTGTAACTGGTCATTTAATCCGTACTGTGTGTAGTCTGCGCCCATTATTTCCTATCCTCAATATCAACTTCTAAAGTAATCCCGTAAAAAGAGTACCTTGCATTTTTAGAATTATCTGTAATTTTCCAAAATAAAAGTTTACTTGAAGAACCAACGGGAAACTTATACTCAACTACTCCGTTTACAGCGTCCCCTAAGGTTACCCACCTCTTGTTAGCTTTAGTAAAAGTATTTCCGTAAGCTATTTGAATATTAGCTTCACAACCTGGATTAAAGAACGCCCACAAATAATTCCACTTTTTATCTGACTCTGGTTTACCTACATGAATCACACCCTCTAGAGCTGTTTCAATAGCTACTCCATTGTCTGAAGTTGCCGTGCCAGATATTTGAAAGACTTGACTACCACCTGCAAATAAAAGTTGTTGAACTTGATTATTATCCTTATAGGAAAGCCACGCTGTTGGTCTGTTTGCATAAGTATAAGTTGCCCATTCGTTTAATTGATAGTCATAAACTGCGACTGCGTTGGAAACAGTTTCATTAGTTAAATCATCAGTAACTGTACCAATTGAAGCGTAGTATTTCTTTCTATGAGTGACTCCTGGGGCATTATCAAATGTAGTTCCGATTATCCCTGTACCGTCATCGTTGTAGATTTGTCGTTGAATAGGGTTGCTAATAATCTCTGGTTTGTTACCACCATAAGCATGAAACCCTTCCCTATTTAAATAGGTTCTAACATCCTCAATGTTACCAATAGATCGAGTTGAAGTTGGACCTAAATTAGTGGCTAAATCAATTAAACTAAATCCGTCCCAGCGATACATGACTCCGGAATTTTTAGTAGCGATTAACCTATCATTAGACTTAAACAGACTGGTAAGTTTACCTGCTCCTGGTATCGGTTGGGAAGTTGAATCATTTGTCCAGTCATTTCCAGTTCCAACATTTGACCAGTTAAGAAAAGTACTTGTACCAGCTGCAAATATTCTGCCTTGAAACTCGGCTAGTGAGACAGCGATTGGAGCAGGCGTAGTTACTGTACCAACTAAGGAAGTACCGTTATTAACAAAGCTAGTTCCTGTAGTCGTGAAGTTAATCGTTCCGACTCCGTCACAAATAAATAATGTATTTTCGAGAACAGCCGAGGTTAAAGTTCCTGCAGCTGAAAAAGTACCGTTACCACAAACTGTCCAAGCTCCTGTTCCTTGAGTTGAGTAGTATAAAGTTCCATTAGCGTTAGCGTAGTTCCAGAATTGAGTTCCTGTGTTATTAGTCCAGTTTAAAAGATCATTAACCACAGCCCCATTAGGCATAGTACCTAAATAGGTAATATAACCAGGGCGTTTCTTTTTAGCTAAGGTAGGGGAACTTTCAACATTGACAGCACGAATAAACTCGCCTTCATTTAAGTCAAGCGGGTTAATCTGTAAGTTTAGTCCTCGTAGTTGGTAAACGGGGTATTTAGCCATAGTTAAATACCCTTCTGCCATAAGTATCAGTTGTTCTATGACAATCCACGCAAAGAGTTCGTAAGTTTGAAGGTTCAAAACGCAGATCTGGATAGAGTTTCCAAGGTTTAATATGGTCTGCATTTAGTTTCTTACCAACCATTTTGCAAAGTTGACAAGCGTAGTTATCCCTTTTGTATATATCTTTAATGAATTGTTTATACGCCGTAGTTAGTCTTGGTTCTGTAACGCCACCTTGCCAGTTATGGTGTTTATCTCCAGACAGCTGACCTTCCTTAAACGCTGTTGGTCTTTTGTAGTTTAGTCTGCTGTCAACCTCAACAGACAAACCTTTATTCCAAATTTTTCTACATTTCAAAGAGCAATATTTGCGTTTTTGACAAGGCCAGTCTAAAAACTGTTTCTCGCAGGTCAAACAAGTAACTTCCTCTTGTTTTTTTTTACTCTCCCAATAACAACTTTGGGAACAATATTTCCCTTTGCCTAATTTAACATTGGCGGGTCGTGTATTAAATTCTTGTTTACAAACCCCACAATTTATTACCATGCTTTATCATCGACTCCTGTCGGGTCTATTATATCAATATAAGTAGGACCACTTCTATCTCTAGTAGACATCTCTCTAATAAATGTATCTTTAGTTTTCTCTGCCTCGTTAACTTTGACAGAGTATTCGTTAGTTTTACCATCTAAGAAGTAGGCTTTTGCTACCGCATAAGCAACGAATGAATCAGTGTACCCCCTAAAAGGTAATGGCAACTCGTCAGTTTCATTTTGAAGCGTAGTACCTAGCTGATAGTAGACCAGTCTGGCTGTTCCCGCCTGACCATCAGGTTTAATTTGAAACACGGTGTTACCTTGCCAGGCATGATACGGGTGTGCGGAAGAGTAAACTTGGTCTGGTAAATAGTCGTTAATGTTCATTTTGGTACTCTGAAAGGAGTCAACCCCGTTAAACGTAGTCCAAAACCTTCTAACGTCTCTAAAATCTGCAGAAGTGAGCGTTCCTAGCCCTGCTGTACCAAAAGCAACCTCAACTGTACCAAGAGCGTAGTCTTTATTCAACGAAATTAAACTAGTAGTCATTTTATCTTTCCACTCATTGATCCAATTGTGGATTCGGTCATCATCTTGGATAAAGGTGGGGTTCCACATCTCGGCTTTGACCCGTTCTGTGATATTGGCTAAGGAGTAAAAACTAGCTCCTGCTGGTGTAATCCAATCTGACTCAGAAGAATTACTTCCAAGAACAGAGTTGCGAAACATTGTCTTGTAGGCGTCTGTAGTGGCTCCAGCGGTGTCGTCAAAGATAGTTAAGGAAAGTTGCAAGTCCTGATCCCAGTGGTCTGGTTTATATGAGATAGTTCCATCAGTTATCGGTGCTGCGACTCCAGCAGTTCCCGAAGCACTTTTCTCAAGTACCACTTGGTTAAATTTGATATCAAAAATTGGTGTATCACTAGAATGGTCGAAAGCTAATGCTGGATGAGTAAAAGAAGTTCCTGAAGCCACCGTTCCGATTACAACCTCAGTTTGATCTTGGCCTATTTCACCAAATTGGATAGCGTACTGACTTGTAAAGCCAGTTGTGTTCTTAGCTGGAGTTGTTGTTGCACCCGCAACTACACCTGAAGAAGTGTAGGTTCTTTGTCCGTGGACTGCTAATGTGTTCTCAACAGAAATTTTACTCATTTTATGTACCTACCCTCCCTAATGCTCGATTACTCATAAAAGCTGGTCCTGTAACACCACCACCTGCTGCTGTATAGGTGGCGTATCTAGAATATTTTTTACTTCCAGTACTTGCACTTGTCCAAGTTGCTGGTAAAGTATTAGCTGCTGATTTAGAGTAGTTTGTTCCAGCCGAGGCATCGTATTGACTAACTGGGTTTCCAACCTCAATCCCAGTAGCCACACAATAGGTAACGCCATTTGAAAGACCCTGACTGACAGTTGAAGAAGTAGTCCATCCAGCACTAGCTGGTAACTGTGGTAGTTGTATCGCAACAGCCAATCTAGCAGATGGTAATCCTCCTGAAACTGTATAAGCTGTTATACTTATACGGTCTGAGTCTGTTATATACCTACCTCCGTATGTATAGCTAGTAATAGTGTCCGCTGAACCAGCGGCGTGAGTTCCTGAAAGTTCAGCAGTATCTACAGTAAGTAACTCCTGACTAGCTCCCAATGTTAGATACCCGAAAGTCAAACCTGCTGCGTGTCTAACTGGATAAACTGCTTTGTCTAAAAAGTCTTGGGGAATAGTTACTGATAGATTTGCTCCAGTAATATTTAGTTCACCCCAAACTTCTGTTCCTATAGAGTCGACTATTTTAGGTCTGTAAATATGTCCTACTTTTCCAGCCTTATATTCTTTACCACCTACATAGTTTGTTTTATTTTCTGAAGCGTAAACTGCGTAAGAACCAATCACGTTTTCAGGTTGAGATGACCCTTGGTCTATTTCTTCTTGAGTAAGTTCTGGTTGATAGAAAAAATCTAATCCTTTGGTTTGGAGAGTAAACTCAACTTTATTGGTAAGAGGTTTCTCTTTTAAAATAACTTCAAACTCGTAACCTTCGGTTAATTCGTAGAAGTTAGCCTCTACTTTATCCCCCTGCCAGAGTATTTTATCTACGTCTGTGGTTACAACTGGAGTCTTTTCATCGTGAATTAAACGAGCTGAGAAGTTGACTTCATTGTCCCATCTCTGGATTTTAACTTGGGGAAGAAAGTCAGGTTGTTTGGAATCACCCACTTCCACCGCAATTAAGTCTTTAGGGTTATCCTGCGAAACTTTTGAGTAAGTGTTGTTTTCTAAATCGTAGGTCATTATGTTGCCTTCCAATATTTCACAGTGAAATAAACTGTACCTGCTCCTGCTAATTCATAACAAATTTCTGAGTTAGTTCCAGAAGCTATGGGTACACTATATGTCTGTCCAACTCCCCCACCTGCAATAAACTGTCCTCTTTCAAGAACTGAACCACCATTTAATCCTGTACCAAACCCTACATAACAATCTACTGTTCCTGTCATAGCTGAGATGGTTACGTTTGAAACATAATGTTTTGTACCGGCACCACTAGCCGCTGAAATCGTACCAAACGCACTACCGCCTGCTGTTCCTAAGGTACCATAAGTTAACATAGTGGGAACGGGTACTGGATTAACCTGTACTGTACCACCCACTAGGTTTGTAACTGAAGTAACCGTACCAGTAAGAAGGTTCACTGAGCCGTTGGTTAAGTTACTAACTACTCCGACACCAGTCGTGGTTCCTGATGACTGTAAGGTTCCAGTTAGTATATTGACAGAACCATTAGTAAGGTTAGATACAACACCAACACCGGTTGTTGTACCTGAGTTTGCAAGTGTTCCTGTTGCTAGGTTTAAAAGAGTTCCCCCAGAGGGTAATGTTGTAACAACTACAGAACCCAATTCAAGAGTACCCACATTCGATGTTCTAGTAACCGTTCCTGTTAAAAGATTTACTGAGCCATTGGTTAGGTTGGAGACGACCCCTACTCCGGTTGTGGTTCCAGTTAAATGACCTGCTGTTGACACAAGTGGTGTATAGATTGTTCCCCCACCATCAGTTCCAGCTATTTGAACTGGGTTGGCTACGGCGGCCACTCCAGAAGCTGCCTTACCACCGACAGTACCAACTGCCAAGGCTGTTAAAGTTCCTGACTCTAAGGCAGTTACCGTACCTTTAACCACATTGTTAATTACACCCACAGTACCCAAAGTATTTTGTGTTCCTGCAACGATTGCTGTAACTGTCCCTGTAGGATGAACGTGGGTTCCAGCGTGAACCATTGCAACATTAGAAAGTGATCCTGTGGTTAAGGTACCAGTCAACATACCCACTTGGGCTTGTAAAGAGGTAGCTGTAGGTTGCTCAGCAAAAACCGCAGGTTGATTAGAGATAGCTACGGTTCCTACCTGTAGAGTACCTATTGTATTAGTAAAAGGTACCGACACCCCGTCTCCACCTACATCAAGTTTAATCTTTTGAAATTGAACACTAGAAACATCATCAGTTGCTATTGATGTTTGTGTTCCCTGAGTGATTAAAACATTATCAGCCATAAATTATCCTTACGGTTGGACTAAAGATAGTAATAAACCCCCATAAGGTTGTCCTGTATTTATCCCTGGAACTGGTGGTTCTGGAGTAAACCCAATATCTGTAATTAAACTCATTCTTGGCTTAGTCAACATTGCAAATACATTAATAGGTTTAAATTCCCTGTAATCTATTTTTGATTTAGTACTTTCTACTGCTACATTTACAGGACCTTCGTCACTTTGCCCATAAAAGCCACCCCAATTTACTGATATATCTGACCAAGTATAATTAGGATCACTCCAAGTTACGTTATTATCTTGGAAACTACCGTTTGCTGGTTCTATTAAGTTTTTAGGTTTATCAGTAAATATTTTCATATTAACTCCGCTTGCAAGAAACTCACTATACTTGCTGTATTAGTAATAGTTGCTGTACCTCCTGAAGCTGTACAGGAAGCTGTATAAGTATGCGCTCCTGCCGAAGTAGTCCCGCTCCACAAAACAAGTGAAGTTTCTCCGTTACCTGCAGAAGCTAGTAATTTTTGTGCTGTTTGGATTGTTCCTCCTGCCTCTATAATTCTATAGGTAGAGAAATTATTAGCTCCGTTATTACTACAATTAGCAATAAAAAGAGTTACCTTAATTCTTCTTCCACCAGAAGGGTTTGTAATGGCTAAAGTACCATTAGATAAAACGGTTTCGGTTGTTAAGGTTTGGGTACCTGTTAGAGCCGCATATCCCAATAAAACTGCATTTGTACTTAAAGCTGATCCAGGAATTGAATTAACTGTAGTGTAAGTTCCAGCTATTACTGATGGTTGTGTACCTGCTACTAAAGTCCCAACTGTACCTAAATTAGTATTTAGTGTCCCAATAGTTCCTAAGTTAGTGTTAACCGTTCCAATCGTTCCTACTTGAAGGTTTACAGTTCCAGTAGGAGCAAGTAGTACATTAGTTCCCAAAGTCCCACCTACTATAGTTTGTTGAAGTGTGCCTTTAGCAGCTACCCCTGTAACTCTAGCTGGAAATTCACCAACGGCAAAATGTGTAAGTACCGAAGTTCCTGCGGTAGTGCCAAGAACATCTTCCACTGCTACTACAGTGTCTTGAAGGGTACCGTGATAAAGTCCGTGATCTGGTGAGCTTAACTTTTCCGTTCCTATTGCATTTACGAATGCTTGTCTTGCACCGGGATAAGTTGCCAATTAAGCCTCCTTATGTTTCGTAATAAATGGTATAAGTTATTGCCTTAGCTGCAGCCTGTGTTCCTTCTGCCGTTGCCACTATATTTACATTTCCATATAAAGGAAATGAGCTACCTATAGAGAAAGAACTTGACTCCGCTTTTGTTCCTGAACTAAAAACCGTACCTGCTGGACTTTTCGGTACAACAACTTCTAAAAGCGTAGAGTTAGTAGCCTGCATATCAGGAGTACTAAATGTAACAAGACTAGCTTGTCCGTTTAATGCCGCCTGAACTGTACCTTTAGTTACGGTATCTGATGTTGGAATAGTAATAGTACCTACGTTAATTTCTATGTTGCGATTCTTATCTGCCATAATTCCTCCTTAAACTAAAAAACCGACACAATAAAGGTCGGTCTTCTGTATTCGCCAACACGCCGGTCTAATTAATCCGGTGTTCTGGTTTTATTTTACTTCAGGCTTTGGAGTGTTGTCAACAATAGGAAGTATCTCATCTTGTAGTTGTTCGAGTAACGGTGACCAATGGGTTTTATATATTTTGTCGATATTGTACTTCTCAACTACCCAATCACGACAGTCTTTAGCCACTTTTTTTGAGTCGGTTTTAACCGCTTTAAAAGCCTTAGTCATTGCCGAAAAGACACTGTTAGGATCAGCTATGTTAGTGAACCCACCGTCATTCCTAAATTGTTTATAAATAGTGGTAGCCCCCCAACCTGTCTTACCTTCCTGTATCAATTCGGGCATTGAATTAACGTTTTGGATAACTACGGGAACTCCGGCCGACTGTGCTTCAACAATACATAAACCAAAACCTTCAGTCTGACTTGGGTGTAGAAGAATATCTGTAGAGTTGTAAAGGAGATTAATATCATCTGAAGTAAATTTAAAAACAGTGGCGTAATCGTCAGTAAAGATAAGTTTATCAAGTATCTTTAGATAACTAGCATACTCCCTAATCGGAAATCCGGCGGGGTCTTGCTGTTGGCTACTAAATAGTAGTTTGGCAGGAACAGTTGGGTTTTCCTCTACAAATCTAGCAAAGGCTGTTAATGACTCCTGATGGCCTTTTCGTGGTGGGTTCTCTTTGTTGGCACCAATAATTGTAAACAGGAATAGATCTTCTGGAATACCTAACTTCTTACGAGCTTCTACTTTATCCACTGGTTTAAATATGTTGGTATCTGTACCCTCAACAATTAGTCGAGAAGTGAAGTTGGCCTTTTCTAGCTCATCGTGGCCAAACTTAGAAAATGTAAGAATTCGGTAAGCGTAGTTAAGATTGTTTGTAACTGACTTCGGGGCAGGGTCTTTATCTATGGGCAAATATGGGATGAAATATCGAAGTTGTTTTAAATCATTTGGATCGAGCGCCCAAATATCCTGCATAGCAAAGATTACGTTAGCGCCAAAATCCCTGGAATGGTGAACTAGAGCGTCAGAACCATAAACGTGACGCATAGCCGGGTAAATCTTATGATTTTCGTGTTCAATCGGATGACCTTGTAGACCAAACCAACCTATTTCGGCTACAGGCCAACCATCTGCCACCATTCGAGTTATTATGTCCTTAGTAAAAACTCCGTAGCCGGAGTAACTGAACGAACTGTTACTGCTCCAAATTATGCGTAAATCACGTCTTTTATTCATTTTAATATCCAATCTATAAACCTAGATACGTCCTCCTGGACTCTTATTTTGTAATTACCCTTTGAAGGGTTATTCGAGCCTCCCGAAAAATGTAAAACCATAAGTTGTTTATCTTGCACCATAACTTTATTATCAACAATCTTAGCATCTTTCCAGACTGGTTTAGAAAACTCTCCGTATATTTTCTCATTATCTAAAACCCTTACTTTATAATTAAAATAGTCTGAACAAAGTAGAGTTAACAAATCTTGTTCCCTAAATTGGTAAAAATCAAAGTGAGGAGTATAACATAACCTGTTCCAGTGCTTAACGAAGTCCTGATTTTTGAATACATTAAGCCCATTGTTAAAATACACCTGACAGTCTATGACTCTAATTGGGTAGCTTGGATCGTTTAAGACTGTAGCAACATCGTAGTCTCCTTCCCAAATGTCGTCTAAGTTACCTAAAATAATTTGATCTGCGTCTAAATGACAAAGCTCTGTGTAACCTTCAGCGAACAACTTGTTGGCAAAGTAAGGTGTGGCTCTAAAGAAAAAGGCAGGATCGTTGGGAATTGAATCATCAGAGAAGCGGATAATTTCCTCGTTAGGGTGAAACCTCTTAAATGACTTATTTAACATTTCAAAGTCTTTATCAAAGCTTTTGGTAGCGATACAAAAATAGCCACGTTTATTCATCTTTAACCTCCGTTATTAGTGTATTAGTCGTTAAAGCCATACAAGAAACACTTACTGCGTTTTCAATAGCACAACGCAATACTTTCACCGGATCAATAATCCCTGAATCAATCATATTCTTGACCTCTCCATCTATGACATCTATCCCGTAAGGATATTTCTTACCAGCTAGTTTTAACAAAGACTCTGCATAGTCTAATCCGGAGTTTTCCATCAGTTTCTTGAAGGGTGCTTTGAGAGCTAGGTTAATTACTCGTTCTCCAATAGAAAACGTCCCTGTGGGGCTTACAGCGCCTTTCAAAGCTAGATTTAGCAAAGTAATCTCACCTCCTGCAACAATTCCTTCTGCTACTGCTGCTTTAGTAGCGGCTATGGCATCAATGACTCTTTCTTTCTTTTCTTTTACCTCCACTTCACTAGATCCTCCAACAGAAATAACGGCAACAAGTCCGGCAAGGTTAGCCATTCGTTGTTCTTTTATATCTTTATCATAAGGAGAGTTGGGAATTGCAATCTGTTCTTTTAAATCTGCAACCTTTTTCTTTACAGCCTTTTTATCACCTTTGCCGTTTAGAATAATTGTTTTGTTTTCAGAAACAGTAACTCGATCAGCCCGACCAAGTTCTTCGATTTCTACGCTGGCCAAATCTCGACCCTCATCGTTGAATATTGGATGGCCACCAACTAAAACAGCAATATCCTGTAACTCATCTATTCTCTGTCTTCCATAGGCCGGAGATTGGATAGCAACTACATTAAATATCCCTTTAAGTTTATTAACTACTAAAGTAGCTAAGGCTTCCTCAACCACCTCACCAGCAAAAATAACTAGGTTTTTAATATTTGCTTTTGCTAACTTTTGGAGAAAGGGTAATAACTCATGACTATTATTTAATAGTTTATCTGTTAGTAAAATGTAGGGATCGTCAATCACTGCTTCGGATCTCTTTTCGTCTGTTACAAAATATGAAGAATAGTACCCTTTATCAAATTGCATACCCTGTTTAAAATCAATTGTGGTGTTTAATGTATTACCTTCCTCGACTGTAACGATACCTTCTTGGCCTACTTTAGCAATTGCTTCTGAAACAAGTTGACCAATTTCTTTACTCGATGCGGCTATCGTTGCCACTTGAGTTACCTCTTCAGCTGTTTTGACTGGCTTAGCTATTTCCTTTAAGAGTGCTAAGTTTGTCGTGGCTACGGACTCAATTTCTGCTTTGATTTTCATGGGATTTGCCCCTGCTGCAATCGCCTGCATAGCCTCAGAAACTATTGCTTGAGTAATGATTGTAGTTAAGGTTGTACCGTCACCAACGTCATTAACTGTTTTAATGGCTGCAGATTTAATCAATCTGGCCCCCATGTCAGCAAACTCATCTTCTAGATTTATCGCTTTTGCAACAGATACACCATCACGAAGTATGGTTGGTGCAGAATCCATTCCAGGAGCGTTATCAAAAGCCACTGTACGGCTTCTGGGGCCAAGTGTAGAACCTACCGCATCTCCAACTAAGTTAATCCCTTCAAGTAATTTCTCTTGTGCCTCACGATTAGTTTTAATCTGTTTACGAATCATAGATTCCTAGAATATCAGCTACTGCTATAAAAAGAACTTCTTTACCTTTATCTTTTACGCTTGTAGCGTTCCAACGCTTAAAAATAATTACATCTCCAGCCTTATAACCTTCGCCACTTATTACTCTACCTTTGGCGGGTTTGTCTTTAACGGACTCCGGTAAGTAGACTCCGTTTGCTTCTAGATCGTCTTCAATGGGTTCAGCCAAAACTATTCCCGAGAGAGGTCTAAGATTGTCTTTCATATAAAGTATTGTTATTTATAACTTTAGCGCTGTAGCCTAATTCTTTAAGTAAACCATCAACCGGAGCTAAGTGTTCTCCAATAATTACTTTTATTTTTTTACTAAGCTCTGGAAACTCTCGTGACCTAATAATCTCGTCTTCCCCACCTTCGATATCTATCTTAAATATATCTACTTGTTTAATTTTATGCTTATTAAAAACATCTACTAAAGATATAGTAGATACTAGTGTCTTATCGGATTCGTTAGCCGCTTCCCCACCTGCCATTAAACGACTTCCGCCAAAGCCTGTTGCAAGTAATACCCTTTCTTCAGTAGTAGCGGCTAGTGCCTCATTAGAATATTTAATCTTTTTCTTGAACCCAAATTTATCAACTGTGGATTTAAAAACCTTAAAGGGTCTAGGATCGGGTTCAAAAGCATAAATTATTTTAGCAAAAGGTAAACAGGCAAAACTGAAGTCTCCCTGATAAGCACCAGCGTCAATTATGGTAAGTTGTGGAAAAACTGAGTTATATTCTTCGGTAACAAAAGTGTCGTTAATAAATCTCTCCGTACCATCTCCGGCCTTTGATTGTTCTAATAATTTAGCATAGAGTTCTAGGATACGGCTCATGTTCTTGTTGCCGACCATAAGGTGGCATCTCCTGGGATCTGGACTACTTTAAAACCTCGATTAGTTAAAGCGTCAGTTATCTGTTGAGGAGGTCGAATACCCCAGCTATGTGTTTCCATAACGATTGTGTCAATTTTATCGGCTACGTTACCGAAACCCGAACCGGCTAGTATCTCACCTTCTGATCCTTCTACATCAAGTTTCATAAAGTCAACATGGTCTATCTTTTCGTCTTTAAGTAGTTGTTCGATAGTTACTGTATCAACCATTTCAGGTTCAGAACTACCATCGTTAATACTTTGATATAAAGAATACATTGTTTCATTCTGGTTGTGGTAAAAAGGGAGTTTAGTAATTTCGGTGTAAAGAGCTTTTCTGACAGGCTTAACTATATCTTTAATTCCATTAAAGTCTATCATTCGAGTTAGGGTATCAAAGTGGCGTAAACTAGGTTCAAGTACAACAACTTTCTTAGCGAATTGGGAAAAGTAATAGGCTGATATTCCTATGTTTCCACCGAAATCTAGTATCGTTAGGTCTTTCTTTCCCCTTAAATAAGGATCATAAATACGATCCTTGTATATCTCGGCCACTATATGACCAATAAAATTGTCTTCTGCTCTGCCTTTGAAAAATATTGCTTGAAGTTTGTCTTTGTTATCCATAAAAAAGAGCTTTCTCCGAGAAGAAAGCCCTATTACAGGGTACTAGCCCTCTCGGTGAGCTAATACCCATAATAACACAAACTGTCTAGTTTTACTAGCTTGCTTGTGTACCTCCTGCTACGTTGTACTCACTACTAAAGCTTGGTCTTACCCAAACATTAATATAAGAAGACGCTGCTGGAGCTGCGAATGGTCTAACTGCGTGAACTCCTGCATTAACAAGAGAACCGATTGCTGTACCACCTCCGACACTGATTGGTCCTGAACCGATGCTCATACTCATACTGATGACATCAGCTGTGGTACCAATTTTCCAAGGTAGTCCAAAGAGACAACTTGTCCCTCCGTCCAATCCAATGTTAGGTGTACCATTACCTACAGCTGTTCCGTAGTAAAGCGTACCACTTCGGAACTGTCCGAAGACTTTAGTACCAACCATAGTACCTCCGTTGTTTGAGCCTGCGAGGGTTAAGGTTTCACTAATTTGACTTCCGAACTGGTCATCACCGTTAATAACCAAGGTACCCCCCATAGCTGCGTGTGTTCCGTGAATGTTAAAAGCAACGTTTCGTGGGTAGTCTGGGTATTTGTTGTTAATAACTAAGGCTACTGCTGCACTTGTACCTGCTGTTCCACCTGAGGCAACCCAAAGGGTCCCTAAAGCGGTAGTTGCTGGGTTAGAAACAGTGTAAACGAAGTTTTGGTCCATTTCGTCTGGTGATACTCTTTCACCGCTAAACCTGATTCCAGGTTGAGATCGTTTAAATGACATAATTTATAGATAGAGATTATTTATTCTCCCTATCTTTCGTGTCCACCTTCTTTCAAATAACGTAGGAGTTTAACCCTCTGTAGGGGAGTAACCCCTAACTGCTTACATAACTGTTTAAATGTTAATCTAGTATCAAAATTGCGTTTTCTAGTTCCCTTTGAGTTCCTTGGCATTTTTAAGTTTATTTAGCACTTCTTCACCTCTTAAACGTGCTAACTCCCTTCTGCCAAAGTACTTCTCTGCGTCTGTCGAAGCTCCGCCTTCTAAAGCCTTTAAGTATTGAGCTGTGGCTTCATTTCTTTCCCGAAGTCCAGTCTGAAATTCCCGTTCTTTCTGTCTACGCATTTTATCAGTTTTCTTGATTACGTTAGCAATAATTTCAGCATTTCTTTCAGCCGAGAAGTCAACGTCCCCTTCGGGATTCTGCTCCATGTATTTATAATCAAGAACGTCTATTTTATCTTTCATATTAGAAAGGAATATACATTAAATAAGTGACGAACCTACAACAAATGTTAAGTGTTTTTCCTTTGTTCAATGTAGTTTTCCTTGTCCTAAGAGTAGCTAGTCTCAACTAACTACTCTACGTACTATCCTGTTTTCCTTGTCTGTTTACCGTTAGCAGCAGGTGCTAGACACATAACGTTTGCGAACCAAGCCATAACAGCTTGATATTGAATCGTGTTTGAAAGTCTAAGCAAGTTGCCACCGTCATCAACCCAAGACCAATCGGAAACTTGACATAGTGTCCAAGTATCCAAGTTCAGGAAGATTACTTCACCATCTGGTACATCGTAGTCGAGGAAGACCCCCACTCGGTTGCCACCAGCTGCGAATTCTAATCCTGTCCAACCTCCTAGGAGGTCAGTTTCACTAACAGTTCGTCTCATTGAGGTCAAGATTTGTCCGTATTTACCAAACAAAGTCTTGTTAACCAAAATGATGAACTTGTCGCTCTTTGAAGCGTACTCTTGAGCTGCAAGATATGTATCTTCCATTCTCTTCTGAGTTAAAGCTTCGCTTGCACTTCCAAATTGCGGAGTCCAACCGATTGTGTTTCGGGCTAGACCTGCGTAGGTAGAAGTACCAGTTGTTGAAGAAAGAGCTGCACGAATACCAAGAAACTCGGAAGTTCCTGCACCACCACCAGAACCATCTACTAAGTAGATAGAGTCATTGGCGACAGATGCTGGGTCACCAGTGTAAACGATTGAAGTACCAGTTACCGAAGTAACAGTACCCAAGTCGGCAGCACCAGTTCCAATTCCAACAATATTACCCGCTGCAAAGTATTTTGTAGGGGAAATATCTGAGTTAATTGTTCCATACCAGTCAATTGATCGACCATCGTCCAAGCTTGCATCCGGATACATCACTGAAGCCGTCCCCACACCTACTGATCCCAAAACCTGTCCAACAACACCAACACCATCGTTGTAAAGCTGACGGTTGATGTGTCGTCCATAATCTCGAGCCAAAGTTGTGGTTTGAGCGTCAAGTGCTTCTGCGACTGCTAATCCGCCTTTTGAAGCGTCAATAGCGAGTTTGGAAATGTTAAAGGTAGCGGTAACTGTCTCTACAGGGACTGTCCCACGAGACAAAGTACGACCACCAGCTGGGTTTACGTTGTTTCCATCGTTACCCAAGTTAACAACTCCTCCGTGTCGGGAAGTGTAAACAGGAGCAATAAACTCGTCATTAATACGGTTTACGCCTGCATTTCTCTTGAACTGGTCTAACAATATAGATTCTTTAGGAAAGTTGTCCTGAATGTATGGAAGAACCATCTCTTTCAGGGCCGCTGTCCAATCTGATAGATTTGCCA
>ERZ1292632.1807-Hain-H43-01um-R2-1807-length-19526-cov-5_pt1 | contig 19526 bp, 36 predicted proteins | sample MGYA00564407_ERZ1292632 | MGnify/ENA primary metagenome ERZ1292632 (study PRJEB36523, sample SAMEA6512637) | groundwater metagenome | collected 2019-01-08 | study: AquaDiva: Metagenomics assemblies of 32 groundwater samples | reverse complement strand
CCTCAATTAAAGCCTGTCTTTCCCGTTCCCTTTCCTCTTCGGCCTCTTTCTTTAAGTGTCTGCTTATTTCATCTGAAACAAGTCTTACAGCCGTATCTATAGGGTTTAAGTCTGCATCAGCCGCCGCCACAATCCCCTTTCTTGACTCTTCGGCTTTTCGCTTAACATCCATCGCCTTATCTATCATAGGTTCCCAATAAGCTACTATCCTTTTTCTTAACTTTTGACAACCTGCAATAAATTCACCAGCCTTAATATAGCTTGATTGGTCTACAACCTTAAAGGTTTTAGCCTGTTCAGCCAAGGTTAAAGATTCTTGTTTTATAGCAATTCCCAGTTCAGACTTAATCTCTTCTTCTGTGCCAATATGTAACTTGACGGCTTTCGTTTCTTTTTTCTTTGCCATTATCTATCTCCTTTTGCTGGTGTAAATATTTTATTAAAAACATAAGCAGGACAGGTACAAAAATCACCGTTTCCAATTTTTATAATATAATCGCTAATCGCTGCCTGATATTCTCCATCTTCTGTATAGATGGCAATAACTCTATCAATTAACGGTAATCTTGTGCCTTTAATTTGACCGTTACACCAATTTTCTATATAATCAAGATTATCAGTAGTTAATTGGTAAGCTTCAACAGATATTGGTCTTGTTGTAAATTTTACCATAATACCCTCCTATAATCAAAAAATATCAAAAATCCCCCGAACTTTCTCGCCTGCCGATATTCTACCCTGTCAACGCTCTTCGCCTTTGTAAATAATATTCAAAGAATATTATTTAAAAAAGTCTGGAGAGATTTTAGCCTCTCCAGTGATTGTCAGTAATTAATTATCTACCAGTTATCTTCATCCGCTGATTTGGCTTCACCTTTTTTGCTTTCCTTCTTTCCAGCTTTCTTTTCTTCTTTTGGTTCAGCATTAGAAAGATTGTCATACTCTTCTACTGTATAATATTCAGTAAGGTTTGCCATCATGTCGTCAGACTTTTTGGATTTCTTATGCTTCAACTTTGAACCAAACTTTTTTCCTGGGAGTGAAGTCATAAGCTTTTTCTGGATTTTTTCATCATCGAAATAATTATCAGGGTATTCCTTATCGGCATCCATACCGAGAGCCTTTACACCAAGGCCAAGAAGCCTTGCCTTGCCAAAATCAGTGTAAAGTGGGAAGTTGTCAAAAACTCCCTGCTCATTAAAACTGTCACCGTGTTCAATGGAATCCTGAATTATGTTTCTGATAGCACAAAGCAAACCACCCTCGGTCTTTTTAAACTCGACCTTATCAACATCAAACAAATAAGTTCCTTCTGCTGGAAGTTCAAATCCACTTGTAAATTGCGGCCTAATACCCATTTTAATTCTCCTTTTTATTTAAAAATTGCTTGTTCTTATTCCAGTTTATTTTAGTTTTTTAATTACCTATCACCTCCATTTATGAATTAATCAATTTGAGTATCTTTTCAAAATCTAATATTCCCTTGCCTCCTTTTTCATTTAATGTATTACTGCACGATTTGGCAACAAAATCTTGTTCTGGTGAGACAAAGCTTACAATTGGAGGATATGGATTACCAGTATCTCCGCTTGCAGTAACCAATCCAATAAAATCAAAATATCCATTTAACACTTGGACAAATTCACCCTGAAAGGCTGGTGCTGCTGTTAAATCTCTATTCCAACTTGGATTTTCCGTTAAAGTTGCAGTTGCGACAACCTGAACACCTTGTTTGGAAAATTTATTTAATACTGCTGTGATACGTTTCATAGCACTACCAAGACCACCCCAATCAGCTTTTTCAATACGGAATTTATCTATAAGTAAGTTCGACCTTTTCTTCTCTGATATGGCATCTATAAATCTATCATCCTCGAAATCCATTTTGAACTTTGATTGGAGGAAAGATAAAGAATCCAAACATATAGATTTATATGGTTTTGTCCCTTCTCCATATTTTTGATATAGTTCATCAAGCATTTCCATGTATTCGTCAAATGTTTCAAATTCAACAAAATCAATCTTTTTACTTCTTGCTTCTGGATAGTTTAATGTTCTACGTGGCTCCCTTGGTTCCGTAACTACTACAAGAATAGGGTCTGGTAAAGTTCCAAAACTATAGGTTTTACCAACTCCAGGTTTCCCATATAGTAACCAACACGAACCAATATTTTCCGGTGTTTCTGAATTTGAGTATTTCTTCATCATATCTCCTTAATGGAAATAATCACTCTTGATTCTTTGTCTTTATGAGTAAGAGTTTTGCCCCATTTTTTAATTTGGTCAACTGATTGTATGACACCGGAAAACAATAAGACGGTTTGGACGCTATTTATAAGACTTTCTTCTGATAACTTCTTTTTAGAATGAACCGCAAAAGATACTTCACATCCATTTTCTACTGGTTCAAACCCATGATTTTTAATCTTTTTGGCAAGGTTGATAAAGTTCTTTGTTGTTTCCTGCCAGATTGACATTGCCTTGCCTTTCTTCTCCGGCATATCCACGTGTGGATATAGTTCAAACTTTTCGATGGTGATTTCCTGCTTTTTTGCCATTTTAAACCTCCTTTTTTCTATGATTTAAGTTTAGCGCAAACCGTACAAACATACCTTTTGTTATTTGGATTATGCGCTCTCATACCCTTACCATACCTTCCATCTTGGAAATCATGTTTACAATCACATGGTAAAATTTTCATTTCCTTGTCCGTTACTTTTGATGGTTCTTTTGCCATTTTTATTCTCCTTTTGGTTGATTTTAGTTAATAATAATTATTGTGTAGTCTGGATTTGAACCAGATACGGTTGCAGCTTAGACCGTCACTAAGTAAGTTCCAGCTTAGTCTGGTAAATCATTCTATCTGCCTACAAATAATCTAACGTAAGGATTGATGGAAAATCTATTATTGCTTCACCACTTCAACTCCTTGGGAGGTCAGAACTGTTTTCGCAATACGGGAATAGGTTCTTGTCCCAAGTTTACATTTCCTCCGCCTCAGATTTTACTGAGAATTACACGTTACGCCATCCGTGTTGCTACACAATATTTTTGGGATTCTGTTCTCCCCTGTCACAATCCCACTGTTACACCTGTATTTCTCCTGCCATGCAGGGTTCCTTGATTACCAAGCCACCAGTTAAGGGAGGGGATTGACTCACCCATCAATCGAATTTAGTTGAAGGTTACTCTCCACCTTCAAAGTCATGCCTTTGGATACGCCAGAGTATAGTCACCTATAAACCAGTTGCATCCATTCCCATCTTTCGTTTGGCTGTGCATTAGCCTCCTATTGTCTCGATGGTTAAGTTCTTGATATTCTCCAGAATCTACCAAGAATCCTGTGCGCCTTAACTGGCAGGAAAATTCAGATATAAACTTCTCATCTTCACCTACTACCAATCAAATTTAGTTGGCCGTCTATTCCGGCCTGCCAAGTTTAGTTACCGACTTTCTTTCGTCAAGGACTCTCACAGTTTTAACGGTTAGCCTTTTGTTCGTCACCCCGTTCTGGTTTTGTTATCCTTGCCTTTACTTCACCCTACCAAGGGAAGTGAGCAATCTCTATTTTTCTTTATATTTTCCATACCGTAACCCATTAAAGATGATGCAACTAACAATGGCAGTATGCTTGAACTTTTTATTGGTTTAGACTTTTGCAAAGGTTTATTTTGATTCCGTTTAATAGCTTCTGATTTACGCTGTTCAAATGTCCCACGTTTTTTGGCTGCACCCACAATAACCTCCAATTAATTATTTTTTCTGGGAGTTTGGAGGTTCGTTTTACGTTTCATCACGCCCTTGTGCGTGGCCGTACTCCAATAAGGACTCTTGCCTTGCGTTGCCATTTTTATTACAAAATAGCTTTCGCCACTTCCAGAAACCCATAAAATCATAAATACCTTTTCTTATATTATCCCTGCTTCACATTGGTTTAGATAAGAACATTGGAAAGGGTTGAAACAACCAGATTCGTTTTCGTAAAAATAATCTTCACCTTTTAAAAGATTTGTTTTTATTTCTTCTGATATAGTATAAAGTTTTGATTTTATTTCAGTAAAATTATACTCACTTCTCCAAAAAGTTTTATCAATTATGTAATGTTTTGGAGATGATAAAACTGATTTTTCTACTCTTTCAATAAAATCAATATCTCTTTCTTTTTTGGTTTGTTTTAAAGCTGGCTTTCTGAATAAGCGGTAAGTTATTGCTTTCGCATCTGTATTAGCAAGTAAATATAATCCAGCTTGAAGCCTTGTAGTAAAAAATCCATAATTATCAGGTTTTGTGGTCCATTTCCAATCATAAATTATCTTTTTTATTGGTTCATACAGGTCAACCGTTGTTTTTAGGATAAAATCAGGATATTCCATATAGTTTTCTTTTTCTGCCTCACTGTCAGCATGAAATACTGAAATTGGAAGTTGTTTATAGGCATTTAAAAAACCATTTAATACTTTCAGGTCTTGTGGGCAATCACTCTCGGTTTCTATGTCATATATTATACTTGTAATTTTTTTAATTTCAGTTTCAAAAATTGGATTTTTTGTTTGATGAAATGCTAATTGCGCATGAAATAATTGACCATAAAGCATGGGTAAGGATTTACCTACTGGAGCAGTACCAAGAATATAATTATGATACCATGCCTTTCTGCATCTGGTGTAAGTTGAATTGTAAGAATAAGATAAAATTGGTTTTTTGTTGAGGATATATTCAGAACACAAACGGCGTTCACTTAGAAGGCATTGACCAGTTGGCTTATAATGCAAACAAGGTTTTTTGCTTCTATCAATTTGTTGGCAGAAAGACATGGATTTGGAGTATCCTTTGAATGGAATATTTTATTGCTTTTAGATTATAGGCAGGAAAGCATAAACCTGTCAAAAAAAGGGCTTGTTACCCGCTATCCGAGGGCTTTACTGCCTTTTCTTGAACCGTAATATATCACGGTCTTTTATCCTTGTCAAGGACTTTTTTACTTATAACCTTACTTATAAGGAAAGGTTGAACCTGTGAAGGCCTAAGGATTGCATTCTAAACCTCTTTTATTGAAATTATTTCATTTTCATCATATCTATTACGTTTATACCAAAGTTTTTCGGCATGGTCTACATCAACGGCTTCAACGATTTCCTCATCTTCTTCAATGATTGAATATGTAATAAGAAACTTTTTTAAAGTTCCAGCTTTTTTTGCTTCTTCAAGTCTGGTTTCAGGTTCCATTTCTTTTTGTTGTCTGTGTATTTCCGCTATCTGTTCAGCATCTCCAAAAGTTAAAGGTTTACCACATAGAGTTTGCATAACTAATCTCCTATTTTTTTTGTTTAAAAACAAATCCAGCATAGCCATCTTTTTCTGTCATGTCTTTAATGGATAAAAGATACTCTTCCAATCCTTTAATATCTTTTAATTCTCTTTTATCATCAACTTCTACCAATAAAGCTGTTTCATGTTCTTTATAAGAACGGTCTCCTTTGCAAATATCGCACCTTGCTCCATTTTTTTCTGCTGAGATTATTGCAGCTTCCCCAAGCATACCGCTAAAATGGTCAGAAGCATGAACAATGTGTTTTGGTGTTAAGCAATAAGAGTGAGGAACTCCAATCGTATCAATTATCTGGAACTTTTCAGTTTTAGGGTATTTTTCTAATTTCTTATCCATTTTTACTCCTCCATTTTTTGTATAATAGCTTTTAAGCCAATTTTTAAAGCTGTTTCTGGCCCAAATCGGATAACACTTGATTCCATGCCATCCCTTTCTTTAATTACCAATCCATTGTTTCTGTACCCTTCGGATAATCTTGTATCTCTCAATTCAATAAGGGTGTCCTCAATCGCCTTCCTTCCTATTTCAAGCAATTCATCATCTTTAACCAAATTTTTAAGTATTTCTATTATATTATCCATTTTTACTCCTCCATAATAAATATTGTTTTTTTCTGCTTTCCTTTACCATAATCTCAAGTGATATTTGTTTGCTGTGCAGTTCTTCCATTTTTTCAAGAAGTTCTTTTTTGGTAATTTTACCATTAACACAATCATGCCATGCTTGTTTGCAAATAGTTGAAATTTCAAAAGGTTTGTCAAGTGGTTTGGTCATAAATTAATATTCCTCTGGCAACAAAAATGTAGTTACGCTCCTATTCCATTCAGTTATAATCCATATACGATTGTCCTTACCATCTAAATTGTAGCTACTAAAAACTCTGGCTTCTCCAGTTTTAACAGCATCATCGTTTAATTCCTTATCCTCTCCACACAAATCACCCCAATCGCCAGTAACGTGCCTTAGAAGTAAATCCAACGAAATTACATTATGTTTTTCCATTAAATCCAAAGCTCCAGGCGTTGCTACTACTCTACCAAGTTCAAATAATGGTTTAGACATTTTTAACCTCCATATTAATAGTTTCTTCCATCTTTTTTCCATTCCTTAACAGCTTCCTCCATAAGTCTTACAGTAAAACCGCCAAGCAACATTCCTTTGTCCCTGACCATTTTCTTATACTCTTTCATTAATGGTCTTGGTATTTCAATTAGAAAATTATGTTTTTTTGCTTCTGGCATGGCTAACCTCCATTTTTATTTCTTTTTATTGTAATCCTTAATCTCAAATATGATATTCTCAACTTTTCCAGCTAAGGCATTGACAATATTTTTATCTGCATCCGGTATACCTAAATCGGTATTGGTAATGCCTCTTGTAAAGCAGAGAGGAAAATACTCAAACGGCTTTTTCAGGTCAAAATAAATACCGTTTAACAGTATTTTGGCATCTTTCTTTATCCCTTTAAGTTTCTGTAAACATTCTTTAAAAGGTTGGTTTTCCTCAATGACCATCTCAGTTTCTAAAATATAGGTTCCACAACCTCTTTTAATTAGTTCTTGAACCTTGTTGGTTTTCTTTATCTTAATACTTTCAAAAAATGCTTTTTTTTCTTCTGGTGTAAGGTTTAAAGGAGTAAAGCCTGAGACCATAAAGCCGCCAAACAAATACGCTCTGCAATCCGACATATCCATTGCAAGTAGTATTTTATCTCCAAATTCAAGACCTAACGCAACCTGTAATGGCAACGCTCTACTAACTCCAACCTTTTTAGCCTCTTCTGCAAAACTTTCTGGTGTGTACTTACCTTTTCCAACAAAATGTACGGGTATCATGGTAGACCTCCTTTTTATTTTTCTTTTAACCAATATTTAACAGATTCTAAATTAGAAAATTTCCCAACAATCATTAATTTTATTTTTAAGCTATCATTTAAAGGGTTTATTACATAAGTTTTAGTTTTTCGTCCACTGAACATATTGGTCCATTTATAAGTAGCACGAACAAGAAATGGGTTTTTTGACTTTTTACCATGTAATATTCTATAATCAATATCTCCAAAAAACTCTTTATTTGCTCTTGAAAACCAATCAGGTTGAGCTGCTTTTACATCTGCAAGTGTAACCATATTAAACCTCCTATTTTACAATTTTGACAACTTTATCACCATCATGTAATGTCCATGAACTTCCAACGCTTCTACTTGTAAGCATTAAAAGAAAACAAGGTTTCCATCCAGTCGTTACCCCAACCGTTCCTCTTTTAACACTACCATCTGGGAATTTTACCTCTATCCTTTCTCCAGAATTATAATAGGGTATAAAATTCTCAGCAAGGCCACTATTATCAAACTTTTCTCCAAACTCTCTTTTTTTTCTTTCGATTAAATCGGTGTATTTACTCATGGGCTTCCTCCTCCTCTATTGGCATACAGAAAAATATATCAAGTGCGTTACCTTCTCCACTTGAAATCCAGCCGCCAACTTCATCTGCGGCTTTTTCCAATCTTTGCCAGTAATTTTCACATTTTTTAGTCACTCCATTCAAAGATAAAACATGATGGTATCTCCCACAGGGGTCTAAACTTAAATAACTCCCAAGAAAATACGATAAATATTCACCATCCATACCGTCTACCTTTTCCATTTTTGGAATAAATCCCTTTAAGGTCTTTTTCATGGTTATTTTGTCCATTTTTTATTCTCCTTTTATTTTATTTATTATTCTTTCTACTTCCAGTTTAGCATTTTCGATAGTTTCAAATCTGCGTTCATATCCATTTAAACATGGAAAGTATATTGTATTTGGTTCATTTAATTTATCTATTATTATATCGCCTGATTGACCATAGCTGCCACAATTTTGGGTATTAAGATATACTTCTTCAATGGCAAATATTATCCTTCTTAAAAATGCAGGGTTGGCAATCATAAAAGAAAGTTTGTCAATATCTAACGGAGAAGTTCCAATTTCAAACCTAATTTTAAGTTCTTTTTTATTTAAAATATCCCTTGTAACTTTAACTATTTCCAATTCAACGATATGTCCATCTTCTTGGAGTAAATCAACAAGAGACACTATTGCAACGCCACGATTTTTTACAATTTCTTGGTGAACATTTGCACTATATCCAGAATTAACAACTATTTTATACACTTTTCGGTTATCAACCATATCAGGTTCAAGCCAACATTCAGGCTTACCTGTTAAAAAAGCTCCAACGTCAAGGATTTCTCCAGTTGTTTCATATTTATATCCATGCGGAGCTTCTAAGGACTTTTCCAGATTTTCTGCTTCAATCCTGATTTTTTTGGATACTGTCCAACCATTTTTCATAAAACCAATAGCTTCATCCCATGTGAATAAACAAAAACCTTTTTCCGAGTATGTGGTTCTTGATATGGGATGTGGAAAGTTTTTTGAGTTTATATATTCAAGGATTTCTTCAACGCTTGAAAATGTTAAATCGTATGCCATAAAGACCTCAAATTTGACTCAGGTTAAGAGATTGAGATTTAATTGATACTTACCCCTTACCGGATTTTTAATTTCTTACTGTTCGCTTGCTTTTTGCATTACTTGGTTAATAAAATCTTGTAATGTAATTTGTTTTATTGTTGAAACTGGAGAATTTTGAAGCATTAATTTGTTTCCAGCAACCTCACAAACAACATCGTCACCATATTTATAATCCCAAAAATTAAGAAAAATTTTACCATTATCAAGAACATTTAATTCAAGATTGATTTTCATATTATTCTCCAATTTTATAAATTACTCTTAATCCTATTTTCAATGTCTTTGGATATGCCTTTCCAGATAACCATTTGTTCAACTTCTTTTTGATTAAAGCCAGCAGAAAGTAATTTTGCACCATAAATGCTTGCCCTTGGTGAAATAACAATCCTTTCCTTTAAATTCCATGCAGTTCTTCTTAATTGTTGAATATATATTGTCCATATTTGATTGTTTGCAAGTTTCATTTCCAGTTCATCATCATAATCAAAATCAATAACAACAAACCTATCCAAACTTGCTGCATCTAATTGGTTTCTGCCTACAAATAATCTATCTGCTCCACGTCCATAGGTATTTGAAGCAGAAAAGCAGATAAAATCTTGGTGTCGTTTAATTTGACCGTCTGGAAAATATGCAATTCCATTGGCTAACATTGCATTTAATACAGTAATGACATTAGCGTTACCGGCATCCATTTCATCCAACAAGAAAATACCGCCATTTTCGTAAGCTTGTCTTAATGGAGTAGTAACGTATTTTCCGTTTGCGTCCATATAACCGAGTAAGTCGCTTTTTGTGGTTTGTTGTCCAACTGAAATGAAATAAAATTGTAAATTAAGATTATCAGCTATTTGGTGGCAAATTGTAGATTTTCCACTACCAGCTGGCCCAACTAACATTATATTCATATTTGCATTATTTTGAATATTTAGTTGGCAAATTTTGAGGAGCTTATTATATAGATAGTGCTTATAGTAATATTCACTTTCTTTTGGTTCTTCTTTGGTATCTATAATAACAGTTTCCGTATTTTCTGAAACTTCATCACCAATATTGAGTTTAAACTTAACCATATTGATTAGTTCTTCTCTATTGAGTTTAATTAAAGAAATTCCAGCCATTCCCCATTCTTGACATAGTTTTCTAATATCACCTGTATCCATTGTTTGTAGTTCTTGAATGTCCATATATATCTCCTATTTTTTAGTATTCAGTTATTCCCATGCTATTGAAAAATTTATCCGTTTCAAGTTTACATATTTCTAAAAATTCTATACAGCTTTCCGTATGTTCTTTATGATAATCCAATAATTCCTTGGTATAAATATTTAAACAGTTAGCGTTTGGGCAATAAAATCTATTGCTTTTTCCATCTCTTGTTACCAACTCCTTTTCGCATTCGGGACATTTCATTTTATTTACCTCCAGTTTAATTGGTTGTAAACTCTTCACTGTCAAGGCTTCACGGTTTTGACTTAAAAGATACCTTAACTTTTCTTTAATGTCAAGAACTTTTTTGACTTAATCTTTTTAAAACCTTTAAACGATAGACAGATAAGGCTTTACAGTCTATCCGGTAAAAGTTTCAAGGCAAAAATAAAGCGGTAAAGGTTTAACCCTTTACCGCCTTGACTTAATCATTAATAGACCGCTTTAAAACCCTGATTTTGGGCAAAAATAAAGAGGTAAGGATATAAACCCTTACCTCTTAAATAAAACCGTTTAAATCGGCCTTTTTAGTGCTTCCCGCCTTTCTTTGTTTCCGGCCTTACCTCTGCCTTTACCTCTGCCTTTGCCTCGGTCTTTACCTCTGCCTTTGTTTCCTTTGTTGGTTCAGTGTTACCCGCCTTTGCCAATGCCTTTGCAGATTTACCACCTGGGTATGAATAGGAAAGCATAAAATGGGCTTTAACTCCATTTATGTCTCTGTCAACTGGTGCAACTGCCATGCTTCCGTCAATCACTCTATAAACTCCATTCGGAAGGCCTTTAAACTTAGCCTTTATATCATCCGCAACATCAACCCACAGTGTAGACTTGCGGCCAGCTCCGCCTGTCTTTGCCAATTTTTCGTTTTGGGATTTTACAAGCTCCAATGCCTCTGCTGTTTTCCCCTCACTCAGTAACTTGGCAATTTGGACATTTACCGCCAGCATATCTGACTTTTTCATTTTCTCAACTCCTTACTGGTGGCTTGCATCATTCCAGTATGCCTTGACACTGTAAAGACCTGTCAAGCGGTCTTTTTTCAGTTGTAAAAGAACGGTAAAGCCTTATAAATAAAGGCTTCATTTAAAATACAGGTAAATAATAAACCAGATTAATATTTTTGTCAAGTGAAAAATTTAATCTATAATTAAATTGATGTATACATCAAAGGGGTGTTTTTTGAGCCTTAAAATACAGGTTTTGTTCCAATTGGCATATTTACTGCATATTGCATTTAATATACCAATCAATTTCAACAAGTAACAAGGTGCAGAGTAAAAATTGCATTCGATGTTTCCGCTTGACAATGTGTTTTGAATCTATATAATGAGATTAAATCAAATAAAAGGAGGGATAAAGTATGAGCGACAAGCCAGTTAAACTTGTAGTTGCAGAGGGATGTGGATATTGTGAGGAAATCAAAGGTATGAAATTGGAAAACATTGAGATTATTGATGTGGAAACAGATGAAGCTGGTAAACTTTTAAATATGGCAGAAGGCGCAATATATGTTCCAGCAGCGTTTGACAGTGATGGAGAAAAATGTGAATTACTTAGAGAGGATGGAGTATTAACTGTTAAATGTAACAAAATTACAGTTATTGAAACTGGTGAAGGTGGAGTTGTTCTGGAAAATGATAAGGATTACAGTGAAGATGATTTTGAAGTGGAAGAATAAATAAAAAAATAGGGTAAGGTATATTTCAACCCTACCCCATAGTTTGGGTAATTGTTATTCTCTTACAGAGAAAGCTTTGTACCCTTCTTACCCTTGGCGCAATCAGCGGCTACCTTATGAATCTCAGCACCGCTCATGCCAGAACGAACCCTTCCAGCTACGCAAGCTCCAACTGGTTCCCCAATCTGCTTTGCAAACGCCTTCTGAACCCTTCCAGCCCTGACAACCCTACCAACGTAAGGCTTCATGTTCTTACTAAGCTTAATCTTCCTTATCGGCCCTGCCATGTTAAATCACCTCCCTTTCTTGTTTATTTAAAAAATCCAACGCTTTTACAAGCTTCTTGTTGGTCTTAAATTTACCCTTCATCACATCAACAAATTCATCTGGTTTTATTTCTCCAGTCATAGCATTGTCATAAAGATTACGGCAAACAGAAGCCTTCCCACCTGATACCATTATTTCACATAATTTAGTAGCTTTCTTTATATTGGAATAATTATCAAAAAGCTCTTTGTCTTTAATATCTTCCATAAATCCAGCTTATTTTTATTTCTTACTTTTTTCTTTTTCTGTTATTTTTGTTTCATGTAATTTTTTAATTGTACTTTCTTTTGTTTTCATTATTTCCAATATTTCATTTACATCTTTTTTACTGGTTAATCTATCTATGGCACAAGCAAGATTACTATATTTTACCAATTCAATCATCTTTCTTTCAGCATCATTATCTTCAAGCTTGCTGAAAGTTTTATCAAATAATTCCAAAACCTTACAAATTTCTGATTCACTTAAACTTGGTACAATATTACTTTCACTTATTGATATTGTATTCCCAACATTAAAACCTATTCTAAACACAATATTACCTATTTTTTGATTTTCATTATATATTCCACTACATATTCCAACAAAACCTGAATTGGTAATAAATTTAGCAACTACACCATCTGGAGTTATATCATATTTATATGTATCACCTTCTCCATTACAATGAAATTCAATATCCATTACGCTAACTCCAGTGATGTAATTCTATAGTCAAGATTTTTTTTCTGTTTATCAAAAATATCTCTTATAACATTTTCTGCACGATATTTTGAGAATGCTTTAATAAATACGCTTCTTTTGGATGTTTGGTTGAGTGGTTTTCTGAATATAACTTTGAGGCTGGCTTTCCATGTAGGAGATTCATTTTCAAAGCCATTATCCTCGTCTTTGTTATGTATCATCTGCATAGTGTAATTATAATCCCCTTTTTAAGAATGTCAAGACTTATTCTTTACAGGAACAATTTTCATTCGGACAATCATTATCATTAAAGTATCTAAGCCTTTCCAACCCTAAATTTGATAATTCGTAAAAGGTTTCCCTGTAATTACCAACTTTATATATATTTAACAGTCCCGCCCTGTGCATACGCTTAACTGTAGAATATACAGTTTGGTATTCACCAAAACCATTTTCATGTAATGACTTGGCCGATACATTGCCAGCGTTATGTATTAAGTTAAGGGCTTCATGTTTTGTCAACTTAAAACTCCCGTATTGACAACCTTATTTTTACTGATATAATAAAGTCATGTCATGCAGATGTCAAGAGATTAATACTGTTCTTGAAGGTGTCAAAACACCATCATTCCCAAAACAGATAATACCAACTATTATTAATGAACAAGGGAATGTCCAATGTATAGAATTTGGTTTTAATGAAGAAAAGACACAATTCTATCTTGAGTTTCCAGTAATATGCAATTACATAAAAGAATATATCCCACCAAAAATTCTAAATAGTCTTATGCCTATGAATCCAGAACAGGCAAGAAAGAACGAAAAACGTATAACTGAACAAATAAAAGAAGTTTTAAAGCTTATTGAAGATGGACAATTAGATAAAGCAATGGAAATAATACAATTTCTTAAATTAAAATTCTAAACCAATTCATCCGTATATCCAAGTATTTTCTCACATGAATTTCTTATTGCTTCAATTATTGGAATAATCTTAACTTTATCGTTAGCTGACATATTCTTAACTTGTTTTAGAGTAATAATATCAACCTCAATTATACCATTAGCTCCCGTAACTTGTCTTATTGATATAAAAGGTGCATTTTCAAAATCAAATTTACCAAAAGTAGTCTCTTTGTTTGGATTATATACAACTGAACGAAAATCTTTAGTCTCTCCAGTTTTAGTATCTCTTTTTTTACTTCTTTTATTTATATTTCTTCTAAATGTTCCAGTTCTATTTAAAGGTTGATTGCGGCAACAAATTGGGCATACTATATATGGAACTAATTTTAGCTCTTTATCTTCAATGCCAATTTTCTTTACATCTTTAGCCTTATGCTTTTCATAGGTAAGCCCAAAACCTTCTGACTTCTTTTTATCTTCTTTATATTTAAAATCAAGAAAGGTAGACCGATTCTTTGCCATTATAGTCTCTTTTCCATTAAAATATTATTACCTTCAAATAAACTTTCTTCAAATCCCATTTTACACCAAAAATCAACTGATTCTTGAAATGAATCAATGATTATATATCTTACACTATAGTCTTTAATTGCTTTTTCAATTTCTATATATAAAGCTTTGCCAAATCCAAAAGATTGGTACTTGTCAATTATCCTAAAATTTAATATTTTTGATATGTGGTTTGGACATATTGTAAACTCAGCATATCCAATTTTATGGCCAAAAACATCTTTCATTTCCATTGTTTTTTCTAAACAGTCTTTAAAATCAATATCTAAAACCATATTAAAATCAAGTGAATCGTATTTATAATGTTTGTTTTTAAATTCTTTCATTACAAATACAATATTCATTAATCGCTCCAGTATTTTAAATATGGATGGGATTCAAATACAGTTTCATCAACTTTTTTTGGATTAAGCTGTATATATTCTTGCATAATATGAGGATTACGTTCTTTCCATCTCATAAAATTTGCAATGTATATTGGTTTGCAATCGGTTTCATTTAACTCAGTAATTAATGCACGCCTAATGGAATGAAAACCCAATCTTGGCCTTAATTGTATACCTGCAAGTTCGGCAGCATAGTCAAAAAAGAAATTCATTTGAGTTATAACAGGTTTTTTCTTTATGTCAAATAAACCCTCTCTCATATCAAACAATATTGGAGATATTTCTTCTGGAATTAAATGTACTCTTTCATTAGCTCCTTCTGATTTATGAGTAAATGGAGTAAACAATCTCTTATCAATATCTATCATTTCTGGTTTTGTGTCATATAGTTCTATACGTCTTAATCCGTAAATTGTTGATAACGCAATATAACCAAGTTCAATAGTGCCAAGTTTGCTTTTACTTGAAACTATTAAATCTCTTACTTCCTCATGGCTCATTGTCTCTTTTATTTTATGAACGCCTTTTGGTGCTATGTCGCCTCGTTTTATTTCTAAGGGAGCATTCGTGGCTTTGAAAAAGAATTTTAGGGCGTAATAGGCAGTAAGAATAGAGTTTTTCGAGTATTTTGAGAGGAAGTCAAGGGCAGTCTCTCTTGATAGCTCACCCTTACACATTTTTAGATACCTATCAATAAACACATGATATGTTGATTGAGTGGTTCCGGTCTTAAAGGCAATCGCCTGATAGTATCTATCTAACATCTGTTTATTTAATTGCATGAATAAAGAATATCATGTATAAAAAATTAAGTCAATGCTTTTTATCTTGACATTTATTAAATCAATGTATATGATTAAGTAAGAATAAATTTAATCATTTTTAAAAGGAGGTTAGTATGGCAGAACCAAAAATCAAGAAATTAAGTATTGAAGATAAATTAGGTGCAGTTGAGGATAAGAAAGAGCTTAGTGTCCTTAAAGATGTTGCAGAAAACCTACCAAGTTCAACAAAGGTAAGAATATATAAATTGGATGAAGAGAATAATAAAAGACGTTTCTTAACTTCCATCCCAACGGAAGATTTTGATTCTACAAATGCACACGAATTTATTAAATCAAAATTTGCCGAAGAACATGGTGGCGGTGATTATCTTATTGAATTACTTGATGGTGATGCAAGGGCTGTAGGTAAATATACACTTAGCATTTTTGGCAAGAAAACGCAAGAAGTTGAAAGTACCAGACATATTGACATAATGAATAAGGCACTCGATATGAAGGAAGAGGCCGCTGATAAGATTGTAGAAGCTAAAGATAAATTACATGAAGTTGAAAAAGCAAAAATTGAATCTACAATGGAACTTATGAATCGTCAGTGGGACGCAATGGCAAAGATATATGAATCCCGCATTACAGACCTATCAAAACAGAAAGAATCAAGTTCTGACGTATTTATGCAACAGATGATTCAGCGTGACATAGAAAATACAAGGCGTGATATGGAACGTGAAAAGGATAAGCTAATCAGTGAGATTAAATCAAAACAAGAATCACGGTCTGGCAATGATAAGGTTCTTGAACTTCTTACTACAATGATAATCAACAAGAGAGAAGAAAGCCCGATGGACACAATATCAAAGACTATGGAAATGATGGCAAATATGAATAGTGGTGGTGATAGCCTTGAAGATATAATGGCAAATCCGGTAAAGCTAAAAATGTATAAAGAAATGCTTGGTATTGATATTAAAAAGGATTTCTTTGAAGAGCTTATGTCTAATCCAATGAAAGCTGAAATGTTTAAAAAGGTTCTTGGAATAGAAGAAAAGAAAAAGGACTTTATGACTGAAATGATGGAAAATCCTGAAAGGTTTAAAATGATACAAAGAATGATGGGGCTTCCAACGGCAGAAGAAATGGCGGCAAAGAATAGTGTTCCTCCAATTACACCTGAACCAAAAAAAGACTTTCTTGAACAGATGCTTGATATGACTCAAAAATTAGCAGTTGCAAAGCCAATGCTTACAAATATGCTTGGTGTAGAAAGTAGGCCAATAGCAAATCTTATGGAGCTTGTTGGCAATGTTATCAACGGGGCAATGCCGCATATAGTTGAAGGCGTAAAAACCGTATCAAACAATTTAGTTACCACCAAGTTGTTGGATAAGGGATTTATGATGGGAGCAAATGGTACTTTAATATCAATAGACCAGATAAAAAGAGGACAATCCAAAGAAATCCATCATAGAGAAATAGAACCACGTATGCAGCCAATACATACAACACAAACACCTATTGTTACACCAGCACCAATAATTGAACAACCAAAAGGAGAATCAAATATGGGACTTGAAGAGAAATTTGAGAAAATGCTTGCCAGTGTAGTTGTTGAAGCTGGAGATTCTATTGAACCACAGGCACTTGTTGATAAAATGAGTAATTTAATGATTAATGAGTTTAAATCAAATCCAATGATTGTTATACAGTTAATGAAATATGGCGATAAATTGGATGGGATGATGGCTAATATAATAAGCAGACTAATTGGGGTTGATGAACAAACTGGACTTGCTCTTGCAGGTGAAATTTCAAGGGTTACAAGAGAAAAGGCTGGTCAGTGACTAATTATTGGAAGTTCATGCAAAATCTTATATGATAATAATTGATTACGACCGAAGGAAAGAAGCCTTTTATTTAAAAGGCGATACATATCAAGCAAAAGATGAAATAAAAAGTATTTTAGTTGGTAGTTCCGCATGGAAATGGAATGGCATTGTTGATAGTTATTGGGGAACCAAGAGCTATCAACTTGCTATCCATACATCTAATATCCTCTCTGCCGAAATCTCAGACGAAGCCCAAAAAGCGATTGACAAGAAAGAAAGCGAAGAAAAAACACGAACCCTTGCCTCTTTCTCTGATAACTCAGTCCTAAATATCCCTTGTAGAGAAGGACTCTCTTATAAACCCTATCAAAAAGCCGGTATAGAATTTATGCTTAAATCCAAGAATGTATTATTGGCTGACCAGATGAGATTGGGAAAAACAATCCAAACAATAGGTTTTATTAATGCAGAAAAAAGAATAGATAAAGTATTGGTAGTATGTCCATCAACCCTTAAATTAAATTGGGCAAAAGAACTTTCAAAATGGCTTACAAGACCTTTTGATATACACATATATATAGATGGTGAAATATCTGGTACATCGTTTTCGGTTCCAGTAAAAGGAACTAATTTTACTTATGGAACTATGATACCAAAGAATGCTGGTATAATTATTATAAATTACGAACAAACAATAAGAGAAAAAATATTTAATAATTTAATTGAAAGGAATTATGACCTTATGGTTATTGATGAATCTCATAGGCTTAAAAGTATGGAAACAAAACGTACCATTTCGATATATGGGAATGAGAAAGAAAAAATAGTTGGGATTATTGATAAGTCATGGAAGAAAATATGTATAACGGGAACACCTATACCAAATAGAGTTGTTGAAATATGGCCAACTATATCAAAATTATGCCCTGAAAGGTTTGGCCATTTCTTTAATTTTGTAACAAAATATTGTGATGCCAAACAAGAAACAATAAAAAAGTATAATAAAGATAAAGGTAAAAGTATAAGTAAAAATATTTGGAAATTTAATGGTGCTTCAAATCTTGACGAATTACAAAAAGAATTAAGAGGTTCTATAATGTTAAGGAGATTAAGAAAAGATGTATTGCCGGAATTATCAGAAAAAGAAAGAGAATCAATAATTATTCCAGTTGATGCAAAAGATATTTCAAGTCTTATTAAAATGGAAGCTAACGAATATGAAAATAAATTAAAATTAACAAATAGTATAAGTCTTGCGTTCCATGAAATAGCTCCAATTAGGCATGAAATAGCCTTAAAGAAAGTTCCATTTGTTATTGAATATATCCAAGATTTTATTAGTGACAATGAAGACCAAAAAGTTATCGTATTCGCTCATCATAAAGATGTTGTTCAACAGCTATATAAAGGCTTAGAAGATTATAAACCTGTATTGATAACAGGTGATACCGATATAAAACAAAGAGAAAAATCAGAAGATTATTTTAGGAATAGTCCAGATGTAAAAGTAATTATATGTTCAATTCTTGCAGCCGGTGTTGGTATAGACCTATCAGCATCTTCCTTTGTTGTTTTTGCTGAAATAGATTGGGTTCCAGGTAATATGTTCCAAGCTGAGGATAGGTCTGTTAATATTCATAAAAAAGATTCTATATCAATCAACTATATGGTGTTTGATGGTTCGCTTGATGAAAAAATAGTTAAAACATTAATCGAGAAGCAAGCAATAGCAGATAAGGCTTTAAATGTTTAGGTATTGACAAGATAATAACATCATGTTTTAATATTGTTATGAGTAAAATGATATGTAAATGTGAACAGCAAGGAAAAGAATTAAGTGGAATTGATAATCTTGTAATAGATTATCTTGGAGAAAAAGGTATCATTCTTAGCAAAACTGATATTCCAAAACATGAATATCCTAATCCTGCATTTTTACATAATGGGGAAGAGTTTTTGTTAGGTGATTTTATAAAAACAGATAAGGACGGTCAGTTTAAAAGTTTTGATGGTGTCTATCCGATGTCGGCATTCGATGGATATTTGATTAAACTTCTTGATGTTGGTGGTGGATATTTTGAAAAAGTGAAACTATACCATTTTCATTCAAAAGGATAACTATGTCTAAAATGATATGTAAATGTGAAGAAGAGTTTTCTGGTTTAAATAGCCAGACAAAAATATATACAGCCGCAACACTTGATAGCTATGGAAGAAGAGTACCAATACCAAATTCAATAAAAACTGAAAGTTGGGAAAAAGTATTAGATTGGATTGATGAAAATCAGGGTAAATACAATAAGCGTTTAT
>ERZ1292632.1806-Hain-H43-01um-R2-1806-length-19534-cov-14_pt1 | contig 19534 bp, 17 predicted proteins | sample MGYA00564407_ERZ1292632 | MGnify/ENA primary metagenome ERZ1292632 (study PRJEB36523, sample SAMEA6512637) | groundwater metagenome | collected 2019-01-08 | study: AquaDiva: Metagenomics assemblies of 32 groundwater samples | reverse complement strand
TTCCGTTGCCGTTGTTTGAAACCTTGTAATCAACCGTCGCGCAGGAGCTGTCGTTCGCGCAGTTGAGAGAAATCCAGCCAAGCGTTTCGCTGAAGGCGTAGCCAGAGAGCGCCGAGTCGGTAACTGCGGCCGCGCCCAAACTCGCGCCAAAATCCAACCAACCGGCATTTTCCGTCCAGGCGTAGCGGTTTGTGGAGTTAATCGTGCCGTTTGTTGAAGAAGCGTACGCGGCGGTTGCAAACAAAAACCCTGCCGCCAAAAACACGGCAAGTTGAATCCGTGTCCATCGGAAATACTTATTTTTGGAGGGAGTTTTTACTCTCTCTCTCTCTCTCTCTTAAAATTTGACATGTATACATTCATAAATCCATTATACCCCATTATATCGTGTCAATCCACTGCGGGAAATAGGGTCACATCCTCTCCGGCGCTTCCATACCGAGCAGCCAGAGGCCGTTTTTGAGAACGATGGAAACGGCACGAGTCAAAGCTAAACGATAATTTTCTTCCTCTGAACCGATAATTTTATTTTTGGCGTAGAAATTGTTAAAAGCGCCGGCCAGTTCAATTAAGTAGGTGGCAATATGATGCGGTTCAAATTCTTTCGCCGCGCGTGCCACCACTTCCGGGAAACGATACAAAAGCCGCTCTAACAATGAACTTGGGAGTCGGGCTCCCAAGTAACATTGGAGCCCGACTCCCAAGTTAGTTTTCCGAAGAACTGACAGCGCTCTCGCGTAGGTATATTGGAGATACGGACCCGAATCACCTTCAAAAGAAATGGACTTTTCAAAATCGTATATGATGTCGCTACCAGTCGCGGAACGAAGAATGGAATACTTAATCGCCCCGACACCGACCGCCCGCGCAATGTTTTGTTTTTCTTCCGGCGAAAATTCCCTATCCTTAATTTTCTCAAGTACTAAATCTTCCATGGTGGAAATCAGCGATTCGCCGGTAATGACATTGCCCGTCCGCGAGGACATTTTGCCAGAAGCAAATCGTAACATGCCATGGGAAAGATGCTTGGTTTTCGCGGCAATCTCCGGATAAATTTGCTCCATTGCTTTCAAAACCACTTTGAAATAGTCGTTCTGTTCATTGGCGGTAACAATAACTGACTGGTTTATGTCCGGCTCTTTTTCAAACTTCGCTTTATTGAGTCCAAGCTCTTTGGTCTCGTAGGTTGGCAGGCCTTGCGAAGTGATAAAGACACGAGTGTGCAGGCCGAATCTTTCACCACGAAAGACAACTGCGTTTTCGCTTTTCTCAAACACCCCTTTCTTCAAAAACTCGGCGACAATTTTCTCGCCCTCGCGTCCTTCCCGGCTCTCAAAAAAGTAGTGGTCAAATTTCGTGCCAAGTTTCTTGTAAATTTCTTCAAAATGCTCCAAGCTGACTTGCCTGCCCCAATCGTAAAGTTTATTGACCTCTGTGTCGCTTCGGTCAAAAATCTTCTTGTTCAGTTTATTGATTTCTTTTTTCGCATTTTCATCGGTCTCATATTTTTGAGAACCAACCGTATACGCCTCCCCCCATTTTTGTACTGTGGCCTTCGAGTTGTTTGTTGTTTGTTGTTTGTTGTTTGTTTGTATCATTCCCCAAATCGCTTTGGCCACATGGAGCCCGACATCGCCTTGCCAGCACGCGCGCGCCACTTTGGCGCCGCTTGCCTCAAAGAGGCGGGCGATTGATTCGCCGATTGCGTTGCTCATCAGATGTCCAATGTGAAATTCCTTGAACGGATTCGGGTCGGTGTACTCCACCATCACTTTTTTATCAGCTAGTGTTTGGCCTTCGCCAAAGTTATCGCCCTTCGAAATTATCTCGGCGATTTGGCTAGCGAAAAATCTAGGCGACAGATAAAAATTTATAAACCCCGCCCCAGCAATTTCAATTCGCTCGACAAACTTTAGACTTTTATCTTTCAACTCTTCAACTATCTTATCCGCCAGCTTACTCGGCTTCATCTTCGCCTCCTTCGCATACACGAGCGCCGCGTTCGTTGAAAAATCCCCATGCTCCAAATCCGCAGGATGTTCCAAGGTAATTTCGCCGACTTCAATCCCTAAATTTTTCAACGAGTCTGCAATAGTTTTTCTAATTTTTTCCACAATCATAAAAACATTTTAACACATTTCAGAAAATCGGCTTTGACCGCCTCTAAAGACTGATTCGCGTCAATTATCTTATGCGGCACATTTTTTAGAAATTTCAAAAAACCGGCGCGGACTTTTTTATGAAATTCAAGGTCGCGCTGGTCAAAGTGGGTTTTCTTATCCTTTCTAGCTGCCACTCGCGCTAAACCAATTTTCGGTTCAACATCAAAAAAAATATAAAAGTCTGGCTCGCACTTTCGCAAAAACACCTCCCGCGTCTGCCAAAAAAGTTTTTCCAAACGCTTCGCTTTCTGCCCATAAATCTGGTAGGCAAAAGTGGCAGAATCAAACCGATCGCAAAGAACATTTTTACCTTTTGCTAGGGCCGGCAAAATTTTATGCTCTAAATGCTCCGCCCGCGCCGCCCACATTAGTCCGAATTGGGTCTCCGCCGGTGTCTCCTTGGCTTTTTCGGAAAGCGCTAGCGTCCTGATTTCATCCGCAAATTCCGTCCCGCCCGGCTCGTGGGTAGTTAAAAATTTTTTACCGAGCGGCGTTTTGGCAAACCAATTCAAAACCGCGGTCTTTCCTGCCCCCTCACCACCGTCAACGACAATGAATTTCCCGTGTTTCATTTTCGCAAAACTTTATCAATCATTTTGGCAATTTTTACAAAATCTTTTTCTTTTTTTCCGCGAGTAGTTTCGGCGGGCGTACCCAGCCGAATACCCGAAGGGTCAACCGGCGAGCGGGTGTCAAACGGAATGGTGTTTTTGTTGACAATGATGCCCGCTTTTTCTAATCGGTCGCTGGCTTCTCTACCTCCGATGCCTTTCCCATTCATCCAAGTATCAACCAAAAGTAGATGAGTATCAGTGCCACCGGAAACAATTCGCCAGCCTAAACGAGCAAGTTCGTCGGATAGGACCTTGGCGTTTTTCACGACTTGCTTTGCATATTTTTTAAATGCGGGAGTGGCCGCTTCGCAAAGCGCTACAGCGACCGCCGCTATCTGATTCAGGTGGGGACCACCTTGGAGGCCCGGAAAAACCGCTTTGTCTATTTTCTGGCCAAGTTCTCGGCTATCCTTACGGGAAAAAATCATCGCTGCCCTCGGCCCGCGTAAGGTTTTGTGAACTGTGGTTGTCACCACATCAGCAAAATCAAATGGCGATGGATAAACTCCACCGGCAACCAACCCAGCAAAGTGCGACATGTCCACCATTAGAATTGAACTGGCGGCATCGGTGATTTCTCTGAATTTTTTGAAATCAATAATCCTCGGATATGCGGTGTAACCGGCAACAATAATCGCCGGTTTTTCCCGCGCCGCGATTTCTTTAATCGCCTCATAATTTAGAACTTCTGTCTTCTCATCAACCCCATACGGCACCTGCGTCCAAAATTTCCCCGTCGCCGAGACCTTGTGGCCATGCGTCAAATGCCCGCCGTGCGACAAACTCATTCCCATAATTTTTCCGCCTTGTGACACAAGCGCGACATAAACCGCCAAGTTCGCAGGCGAACCCGAAAGCGGCTGAACATTCACCGACCACTCATCCGGAGAAAGTTTAAAAAGTTTTAGCGCCCGCTCTTGCGCCAATCGTTCCACTTTATCCATCACTTCATTTCCACCATAATATCTCGCGCCCGGATACCCCTCGGCATATTTATTCGTCAGCTCGCTTCCCAACGCTTCCAAAACATCCTTGGAAACATAATTCTCCGAGGCGATTAAATTTATCACCCTCTTCTGCCGCTTCTTTTCGGCCTCAATAAGTTTTTTGATTTGGGCGTCTTTCATAAAAAAAGTGTATAGCGTTTAGTAAATTTTAGCAATCTGACAAAAAGAAAAGCCACCGGTATTTTCTCGGCGGCTTTGTGTGTCCAACTGATTATTAAGTAAAGGGGGAATCGTGGCTTATCGCAGCTGAAAGAAACCATTTTCTGATTTCCTTATCATCTGTGACAAAAACCACTCCGCGCTTCTTCAAACCAAACTGGATATACAATTCACCGTGACGATACCCACGAACGAACTCATTCCAGAAACAACACATTAACGGTTTGTCACGTTTCTCTAGCTTTGCAGTCACACATGACCCATTTACATCAAATATCCAAGAAAAATCAGGATATGCAATCGCCGTTATTGTTCCACGGTGCCAAGATCTTCCATTGCAAGTGTGACACTTCCAAATGTAACCGGGAAAATTGTCCCGCAGATAAGGCAAAAAAGGTTGTTGCCCAATCAAGCAAGTACTTTCAATAAAGCGCTGTATGTAACCCATTACCCTTGCTCGGTCAAATCTAGAATATTCTATCTCCTTTGCTGCACGACTTAAAACCGGCATGCGTAAATGCAAAAGTGCTGATCTCATAAGAAGACTCTCCACAATCTCGCGGATTAGCTCACCACTCTACGGCAGGTGACGCCTATTTTCTGCCGGAAACCTCATCATAACACTATCTATCTCGTCAATATACACTAACTTTAAGCGATAGCATATAATTAGTGTATAGGAATTGTATGGGAATTCTTGAGGAAAAAACTAAAAGGCGCGTCCGAGCGAAAAATTTGGAAAAAATTGTCCTCGGGACAGTCGCCGTGGCCGGTTTGCTCAGTGTTGCCCTGCTCGCGCCTAATGCTTTGCAAGCGCTAAAACTTTTCGGCTGGAAACCGCACAAACGTTATCGCGAAGTTATTGCCCGCTCCCGCAATCGACTCATTGAACACGGTTTGCTCGCGCGCGATGAAAAAGGTTTTTTAAGATTAACATCCAAAGGAGAAGCAAAACTCCGTGAATTGGAACGACGAGAATATAAACTTCCCCATCCCAAACGCTGGGACAAAAAGTGGCGCGTGCTTATCTTTGATATTCCGGAAAAAAGAAAATATCTGCGGGAAAAAATCCGCAATACTCTGCGAGCCATCGGCTTCAATCAACTTCAAAAAAGTGTTTGGATTTATCCCTATGATTGCGAAGATTTAATCGCTCTGCTCAAAGTTGATTTCAAAGTCGGAAAAGATCTTTTGTATCTCGTTGTGGACGAAATTGAGAACGACAAAAAACTTCTGGGCTTATTCCAAATATCGAAACAAACACTAATACACCTAAAAACAGCGATCGCTGTTAATTGGTGTATGCGGTAAATATAATAGAACTGATGGAGTATTGCTACGGAAAATGAAATTATTAAAAAGATTGCGCGTTTTGATTGATGGTGTATGATTTCTTCAGTTATGAAAATATACAATGATGTTCTCAAAAAAATAATGGCGGAAGGGGTAGACCGCAAAGGCCGCAATGGCTGGACGCGCGGTTTGTTCGCTATTCAAATGCGTTTCAATTTGGCAAAGGGCTTCCCGGCCGTAACTACCAAGAAATTGGCTATCGGTTTAGTAAAAAGCGAATTGCTTTGGTTTTTGGAAGGCAGTAGCGACGATAATCGCTTAAAAGAAATTGCCGGCAAAGCTCGGACCATTTGGACTGATAACGCCGAAGCGCCTGATTGGAAAAAGAAAGCAAAATTTCCCGGCGACCTAGGCCGCATCTATGGCATTCAATGGCGAAGTTGGAAAACACCGAGCGGCAAGACAATTGATCAAATTGCTAAATTGATTAAAGCCTTGCGGGAAAATCCCAACGACCGGCGGTTAGTGGTAACCGCTTGGAACCCGGGCGAACTTGAGGAAATGGCCTTGCCTCCTTGCCATATGATTTTTCAATTTTTTGCCGCCAAAGGCAAATTGTCTCTTCATATGACTCAACGCAGTTGCGATATGTTTCTCGGCGTTCCCTTTAACATCGCTTCTTATGCCCTCTTGCTTTCAATGGTGGCGCAAGTGGTGAAAATGAAACCCCACGAATGTGTGTTAACGCTAAACGACGCTCACATTTATCGCGCTCACTTCAAAGCGGTTGAGGAACAGCTTAAACGCAAACCATTGCGCTTACCCAAACTCTGGCTTAATCCAAAAGTCAAAGAGTTGGGCCAGTTCACGATGGAGGACATTCGGCTTGAAAATTACCAGCATCATCCGCCCATCAAGGCGAAAATGATTGTTTGAAACCAAAGCGCAAATGGGAACACCCATTTTGCGCTTTTTATTTTATGAACAAACCAACAATTAACATCATCGCTGCCGCCGGTAAAAATAATGTCATCGGCCTAAAGAATGCCCTGCCTTGGAATTTATCGGCGGACTTGAAATATTTCGCCCAGACCACCAAAGGTAAAACGGTTTTGATGGGTGAAAACACTTTTATTTCCATCTTGGAAAAAATCGGCAAACCTTTGCCCGGCCGGAGAAATATCGTCTTGACCGACAAAGATAGAAAATTTCCAGGCGCCGAGACGGTGAACAGTTTAGGGGCGGCGATGAAAATAATGGCCGACGAAGAAATTTTCGTCATCGGTGGCGCCAGTGTCTACCGGCAAATGTTGCCGCTGGCGAATAAGTTATATATTACCGAAGTTAACTACAACGGCGTTGGTGATGCTTTTTTCCCAGCTATTGACCAAAACCAATGGATTTTAGAAAAAGAAGAACCCCATCTGAAAGATGACAAAAACGATTACGATTACAATTTCAAAATTTACCGCCAATTTATCTAAATAAACACTAATACACCTAAAAACAGCGGTCGCTGTTAGTTAGTGTATCTCAAGATTTTAGAAATGGGTAATCAATCTATCAATTTGTTTATATAAATCGGCGAGCGAGCCGTTGTTGTTTAATTTATATTTAGCTTTTTTCATTAGCAACGGGATAGCCAATTCGGTTTCGTATTGGTGGTCTTTGAGAAATTGTTTGAAAGTTTTTTTAGCGTCGCCGACATTTTCACCGCGCTTAACTAGACGTTCATGACGAATTTCCGGAGTAGCGTCAATCGCAGTCAACACAAAATTTGGCAACTTACGCAAATATGTAATATCAGCCATTCGGCGTATACCGTCTACTACCACAATATCACTTCCCATTTTTACTACATCGTTGGTAATTACTTTAGCTAACACATCTTCGCCAAATCTTTGCCGTAAAATTGTTGATAGTCCTTGTAAATTCTCTCGGCTGTGAGGTAAGCTAACCCGCGTTAAAACATCACGTAAAATGGAAGAAAACCGGCAACCACACGCGCCGTATTTTTTCTCCAAATATTTTTTGCTCGCGTCTTTGCCGCTGGCAATCGGTCCGACCAATCCTAAAATTATTTTAGCCATTTTACATATCCGAATAGGTCTGCATTTTATTGTTAAACTGTTCAAATTTGACGCCGGCTTCTTTGAAAATTTCTTTGCTTCTCTTGGCAGAGTGATAACCGTTTTCCGCCACCACTCGTTTAATACCGGCATTAATAATCATTTTGGCGCAAGTATAGCAAGGGCACATCTGACAATATAAAAATGCTCCGGCGGTGCTGACGCCGGCTCGGGCTGCTTGGGCAATGGCATTTTGTTCAGCGTGAGTGGTGCGAATACAATGGCGAGATTGCGTTCCGTCATCATTGATAACAGTATGCATTTCGTGCCCAACCTCATCGCAATGCTTGCAACCTGCCGGCGCCCCGACATAACCAGTGGAAATAATTCTTTTATCTTTAACAATGACGCAGCCAGCTCGGCCTCGGTCGCAAGTTGCTCGGGCGCCAACCGAACTCATAATCCCTAAAAAATACTCATCCCATGATGGCCGATTTGATTTGGTTTTTTTCATAAACAAAAGTATAAACTGGTAAAATGTAAAAGACAAGAAAGCGAGGTAAAATAATTTACTGGTATTTCGGCACGCCGAGATTTTCCGTTTCCATTTCAATATCGCCAAAACTTTTATCTTGAGTTACGGCAATCACGCCTTGCTTGACTAATTCTAACATTGCCAAAAAACCAACGATGACATTAATTTTTTTATCGCTGTCGATTTTGGAAAACTCACGGAAACTCATTTTCAGACAAGTGTTCACCCGCTGGCTTAAATTTTCAATCATTTCCTCCAAACTCATAACTTTTTCCACCACCGCCTGGGTTAAGGTTTCCGGTTTGGGCAAATTTTTCAAAAGTCCTCTGATAAGTTCGGCGGCGAAAGCGATGGTGAAACGGCTAACCGGCGAAAAAACCGGCGCTCGCTCTGGCGGTGTTAGCAAAAAAATCGACCTCTGGCCGAACAACCCGCCAACTTGACGGCTAAGCTGGCGCGTCCGTTGATAAATTTTGAGTCGCCGTTCCAGCTCGGCCATGCCGCCTTCTTCCTCTTCGGTCAAATCGAGCTCCGGCAGAAGCGATTTTGATTTAATCAAAACCAAAGTGGCAGCGATTAAGATAAAATTAGCGCTTTCCGCCACCGGAAATTTTTCCAAACCCTTGGCGTAAGCGATAAAATCGTCCGCCACTTGGGCCAATGAGATTTCGTTGATTAAAAGTTTTCGCTTTTCAATCAGATTGAGTAAAAGTTCCAACGGCCCCTCAAAAATCGGCGATTTTATTTTATACCTTGCCGTTTCCATCGCTGAATTTTAACGTTTTCTCAAACAAAGCGCCTGTGGATAAAATAACAGGCAATATGAGGTATAATATCATGGTCAAATTTTAGCTTAAAAATAATGGCCCGGGATATTTCTCCAAAAAAATCTACCTTAAAAAAACGACCTTTGGCCGTCGCGGTTAGCGACGGCCAGCCATTCATTTTTTACCAACTGCTTGACGAAAAAGAATCTCGGCTTTGCTTTGCCGGCAGCCCCGACGGCACTGATTTTGGCAATGTTTGTGAGAAAGTGATTTTTACAAATTTTAAAAAAACTCCGCCGGAAACGAAAAATTGCCGCGATTTCAAAATTTCCAAAAAGCGCGGCGGCTGGTTCTTAACTTATGTCGAAAAAACCAGTGAAGGTTTCGTCACCCACGCCGCCGAATCAACCGATTTGAAAAAATGGAAAGAAATTGAAACTGACGGCAAAATTCCCGATTCCGGTTTTTTAGTACCAAATTTTAAGTGGCAAAACAAAAATGTTTTATATTACGGCAAACAACAAGGTGTTGGGGTCGCTTATTCCAAGGATTTAAAAACTTGGGAAACCAGTAAAACGGTCGCTTTGCCGCCACGGAGCGGATTCTTTGACAATAATTCACTTTTAGTTTTGGCGGTGGAAAAAGAAACTGACGGCATTTATGTTATCTATGATACCTCCTCCATTAAAGGCGAAGGCTATCAGCTTCAAATCGGCGCCGCGGTTTTTTCTTTGGATGACCCGGAGCAAGTGATTTGGCGCAGCGAGTGGCCGCTCTTTGAACAAAATTTCGCCGATGGCGCCAAAAAAAAACCGGCGGCGCTGGGCGGCGTTTTTCTTAAAGACCAAATCGCTCTCTATTGGTGGTTCGGTGACAAGGGTCTGATAACCGTTGCTTTGCCCCGCTTTTCTATTTTTGGAAAAACCACCGGCACCAAAGGCGGCTTAGTCAGAAAAAAGGAAAACCCAATTATCACTCCGAATGATAAAAATCACTGGGAAAGCGAAGCGACTTTCAATCCGGCGGCGCTTTACGAAGACGGCAAAGTTCATCTGCTTTACCGCGCGGTTGGCCGCGACAGCGTTTCTTCCATTGGTCATACTGCTTCCAACAATGGTGTAAATTTCTTGGAACGTGGACTAGAACCGGCTTATTGGCCAAGAGAAAAATTTGAAGGTGTTCACGCTAGTCGGCCAAATACCAACCGACCATTCTTGGCTTACACTTCTGGCGGCGGCGGCAACGGCGGCTGCGAGGACCCGCGTCTGACTTTAATTGGCAACACGGTTTATATGATTTATACCGCCTTTGACGGCTGGAGCTCGTTGCGTTTGGCTTTGTCTTCAATTAAATTGGCGGATTTCAAAAATCAACGCTGGCATTGGAAAAAACCGATTTTGATTTCGCCACCCGGACAAATTCACAAAAACTGGGTATTGTTCCCAGAGAAAATTAATGGCAAATTTGCTTTGCTCAACAGCGTCTCGCCCGAAATTTCTGTCAGTTATTTTGATAATTTGAATTTCAAAGATGGAAAATTTGTGGATAGCCGCTTCGGCGGCGTATCTGGCCGAACGCACGCTTGGGATAATTCAATACGCGGCGCTGGACCGCCGCCGATTAAAACGCCTTACGGCTGGCTTTTGCTTTATCACGCTATGGACCGGCGCGACCCAAATCGCTACAAAATCGGGGCAATGATTTTGGACGAAAAAGACCCGACCAAAATTCTTTATCGCTCCCGTCGGCCGATATTGGAGCCGGATATGCCCTACGAAAATGAAGGTTTCAAAATCGGCGTAGTCTATTCCTGCGGCGCCACCGTAAAAGATAATGAATTATTAATTTATTACGGCGGCGCCGATAAAGTGTCCTGCGTCGCCTCGGCGCCATTTGATAAATTCTTGAACGATTTAAGAAAAGACGCGGAAATTAAAATGGTAATGCGCGCGGTCCGAATTTAAATTAAAAAAATGTTCACCGTTCGCCGTTCCAAACACAACCCGCTCATCGCGCCCGACAGCGCTCATCCTTGGGAAGCGTCTGGCACTTTCAATTGTTCGGCGGTTAAAGTTGGCAAAAAAACTTTAGCGGTTTACCGCGCGCTCTCCGCCAACCACCAGATTCCAAACTTTCCGGAAAAACTTTCGGTCATTGGCTTCACCGAAAGCGCCGACGGTTTTCATTTTGAAAACCGTCGGCCACTAATCACCCCTGAAGCGCCATGGGAACGGTTCGGTTGCGAAGACCCAAGAATTACCAAACTCGGCGATAATTACTACATTTTTTACACTGCTCTATCGGAATTCCCTTTTCGCTCGGAAGGCATTAAAACCGCTTTGGTAAAAACCAAAGATTTTAAAACTCTGGAACGACATCCGGTTACCCCCTTCAACGCCAAAGGTATGGCGCTGTTTCCGGAAAAAATCGGCGGCAAATTCGCCGTGGTTTTTTCCGTCAATACCGACCGGCCGCCGGCCAAAATCGCTTTCGCTTTTTTTGACAAAGAAACTGATATTTGGTCGGCGGAATTTTGGAACGATTGGCTTAAAAATTTAGACCATCACGCCATTGACCCGCGTCGTTCACCGGCCGACCATGTGGAAGTCGGCGCGCCGCCAATCAAAACTAAGGACGGCTGGTTATTGCCCTACGCTCACATTCAAAATTATTTCGGCGGTGAAGCGTTATTCGGCATTGAAGCCTTATTGTTGGATTTGGAAAATCCCCGCCGGATTATCGGCCGAACCAAAGGCCCATTTTTAGTGCCGCAGGAAAAATATGAAACCGATGGTTATGTCAAAAATATCGTTTTCCCGTCGGGCGCGATTCTGGAAGGTGAAACTCTCAAAATTTTTTACGGCGCCGCCGACACAGTCTCGGCCATGGCCGAAGTCAAACTGGAAAATTTATTGACAGCGCTAAAGCCAAACAATAATTTTGTCGCCCGGGTCGGCGATGCGCCAATTCTGAAACCGCGAAAAAATTTTCCTTGGGAAGCCAAAGCGGTTTTCAATCCGGCAGCGATTGAGCTAAACGGCAAAATCCATCTGCTCTACCGCGCCCAATCAAACGACAACACTTCCGTTTTCGGCTACGCGGCAAGCCAAGATGGTATTACATTTGACGAACGCTCTACCGAACCGATTTATGTTCCGCGCGCGCCGTTTGAAATAAAAAAACAGCCAGGCAATTCCGGTTGCGAAGACCCGCGTCTAACTTTGATTGATGATACGATTTATTTGCTTTACACCGCTTTTGACGGCGTGAATTTGCCGCGCGTTGCTGCCACCTCCATTTCGGTTAAAAATTTTTTGGCGAAAAACTGGCGCTGGACTAAACCGGTGATAATCAGTCCCTTCGGCGTTGATGATAAAGACGCTTTCTTGTTTCCGAAAAAAGTTGGTAAAAATTATTTGGTTTTTCACCGCGTCGGTTTGGATATTTGTGTTGACCCGATTTCTTCTCTTGATTTCACACCCGAATGTATCAAGACTATCACCCCGATTGTCTCGCCGCGTAAATTTATGTGGGACAGTGAACGAATTGGCATCAACACACCGCCGATTGAAAGTGATAATGGCTGGATTGTTTTGTATCACGGCATTTCCAAAAATCATCACACTTACCGCGTCGGCGCGATTCTGTTGGACAAAAAAGACCCGACCAAGGTTTTAGCGCGGACTACCGCACCGATTTTTGAACCGGAACTGCCCTACGAAAAAGAAGGTTTGGTGCCCAATGTCGTTTTTCCTTGCGGCGTTGTCGTTCGCGACAGCGTGGTTTTCATCTACTACGGCGCCGCCGATAAAGTCATTGGCCTCGCTAAAATCAAACTCTCTGACCTCGAAAAAATGTTTGAGTAATTGGATTACAAACTTTCTGGTTCGGGGGCGATGGGTTTGGCGCGCCAGATTTTGTGATGAAGGGTTGTCCAAACCTCTTTGATTTCCTGATTTTTTAGCAGAATTAAAATAACTACGCCAACCGCGATGCCGATAAGACCGGCGAAGAAACCTTGAAAGAAAATACCGGGCAAGGTCTCAAGATTGAAAATCTTATCAAAAACATTGAGCGCCCGGTAAGCGACAAAGCCCATAATAACCGAAGTGGAAAAAACTTCAAAAAAAGTCCGGCTGACAATCGGCGAGAAGGTCGGGAAACGACGAGCGAAATAGAACCAATAAATCGCCGCGTTAACGATTTGCGCGACCGAAAAACCCAATGGCAACATTAACACTTCAGCGCCGGCAACATTGTCTACTCTTAGCAAACTTTCAGTAAAATAGCGGAAAAATTCCCAATGCTTGAACAACCAAAGAAAACCAAAAGCAAAAACCACAATCAGCGCTGCCGAAAATAAATTTATAATCAACGGTTTCTTGGTATTGCCGCCGGCGTAATAACCGCGGACGAAAAGCAAAATCAGCGATTGGGCGAGAATGGAAACGGCAAACAACGCCAGGGCGGCGGCGGTCAAACGAGTGTCCGCCCAATCAAAATTACCTGAACCCAAAATCGTCCTGACAATTTGGGCGCGCAAAACGATGAAAAGAATAATTATTGGCACTGACCAGAAAGTGATGTGGCGAGCGGCGGTAAGCATTTCTTGAAAAAATTTCTCCTTCTCGCCATTGCCAAACAATCGGCTAATGGTCGGAAAAAGTGCTACGGTGTAACTGGCGCCGACAATGGCCAGCGGCACGGATTGCAAATTCCAAGAGAAATTAAAAATAGAAACCGAGCCAGCCGCCAAATAAGCGGCGAGGGCGACCAATACCAGCAAAGCAATCTGACTGGCCGAAAGCGCTAAGGTTCGGGAAAAAGATAAAGCCACTACTTGTTTGATAATTTGAAAATTAAACGGCAAACGAAAACGCGGAAAAAACTTGCCAACAGAAATTATTTGAACAGCTAAGTGAAACAACGCGCCCAGCACCACACCCAACGCTAGACCAATTAAACCGAACAAAGGGTAGAAAACCAACAAACCGAAAATTATGCCGGCATTGTAAAAAATTGGACTGATGGCGTAAGAAAAGAAACGATGTTTGGCTTGAGTGACCGAAGCCAAAAGGTTGGAGAAACCAAGTAAAATCGGCGACAACAATAACCAGCGCGTCATAGTAATAAGTTCAGCGCCGTATTGGCCGGCGATTATTTTGGGAAAAATCAGGCCGAGCAAAGTGGGCGCCAAGAAAAAAGCCGCAATGCTCACCACCACCATCAAAATCGCGAAAAAAGAAAAAATCGCGTTCAAGAATTCTCGTGTTTCGAGCTCGCTTTTTTGCAACCGTTCAATAATAAACGGCACCAAGATAGAGACGGAGGCGACAGAAGCAATGGCGACAAAAATTAAATCGGGAATTCTAAAAGCGGCGTAATAAGCATCCAACGCCGCCGAAGCGCCAAAACTGCCGGCTAGTATTCGGTCGCGAACCAAACCGAGCAACTGGGAAAGAAAAGTAAAAAACGCCAAAAGATAAGCGGCTTCATGAAGTCCAACGAGCTCTTTACTCAACAACCCAAAAAACTTTTTGACCATTTATTTCGCTAAAGCTTTAAATACTTTCACATAGGTCGGTAATCTTTTGTAAATTTCATCAGCCGTATCACTGTCATAAGTGTGCACCGAAAGATTCCGGTCTTCCAGCAATCGATTGGTGTCTTGTTCTAACTCCACCGGCAACATTTTTGCCCGTAACGCTTCGCTGAAACAACTTTTAGGAGAAAAACATTCAATGTTTTCCCCGCGTAATTTTTCTTTGGCGGATTTCCAAGCTAAATCAAAACATAATTCAAATCTTTTTATCGCCGAGTCGCGAATCACTTCGGAAAACGGCATCGCCAACACTTCTTCAAAGCGCTTGGTCGCTTCCAGCAAATCGTTTTCAAGGGCTTGATTTTTAGTCATTAGATTAAAATGGAATCGGTTCAATGTGTTTTAAGGCAACCTCTTTAAATTGCGGCTTGGCTCTGGTGAAATCAACGACATCAATTTTAAACAAGGTGGGCAAAACTTCAACCGCATTTCTAATTGCCATTAGTGATTTTTCCGGTATTGCTTCGGCACCATCAATACCCACATCAATATCTGACCTTTTGTTGCTTGTCCCGTCCACCCGCGAACCAAAAAAGAACAGGTGGTGTTTTTCGCGATCAAGATTAAGCGCCGTGATACGCGCCAAATCTTTTGGCAATGATTCCTGAAGCCGCTCCGGCAATTTGACCATAACGCCAGTTTATCATTATTGCGTCTTTTTTCAACTTTATTCGGTCGGCATTGGTTCTTTAATCGGCGGTTTGGGACGGCTTTCGGGTTTGTCATCAGCCGGCGGTTTGACATTGGTGAACGGCGCTCGGCCGGCTTTCAGGTTTTTTAAAATCAAATCAATTTCTTGATTGTCCAGATTGGCTTTCTGAATTTCCGCAAATTGTTTAACAGCTTCATTATTCTTGTCAATTTGGTAATAGCTCAAACCGAGAAAGTAGCGGGCATTGGCGTAATCGGGCAGTAAAGCAACAGCCCGTTCCAACGCCTCGGCGGCTTTTTTGTAATTCTTATTATTGTAATTGAGCAAACCAAGTTGAAAGAAAATCGTCGGGTCATTGGGCGCGATTTGGGCGATTTTTTCCACCGACTTAATCGCTTCGCTCAAATTGCCTTCATTGGCGTCAATTTGAGCCGACAAGAAAATCGCTTCGGTGTAATCAGGTTTAAGTTGAAGAGCTTGGCTAATAGACACTCGAGCTTTTTTGCTGTCATTGTTCGCCAAATCAAGTCGGGCCAAAGTCAAATAAAGCAGTGGGCTTTGCGGATTCAATTCCCGCGCCTTGTTGTAATTGCTCAAGGCGTTTTCATAAGCGCCGGCGATTTTAAGCGGCACCACCGCGGCGTAAACTCGGCCGGCTTCCACCCAATTCTGATAATCGCTGTCATTGAGTTCAATCGCCCGCTTGGCGTAATTAATCGCTTCACCGAAATTTGATTGAAATTCGGCTCGGGCGGCATCAGTTTTCAAATCGTCAGCGTTGCGAGAAAACAAATTGTTTATTTTCACCAAATAAAGTTCGGCGAGAAAACGATTATAAATATCCAGTTCGCTCAAACTTTTGGCTTTTTTAAGTCCGGCTTCGGTGGCGGCGATGTCACCCTTAGTGTTAAACGCGAACAGAGCTTTTTGAAAATTAGTGAAAGCGAAAAATTTCCGAGCGACAGCGGCACTGGTCGTAACAGCCGCCGCCAAAAGAATCACCAAAACCAAGGTGGCAAAGAAACTTTTCTTGGGCTGATTGGAAAAGGCAAAATCAAACGCCCGGCCCTTGAAATTTTTGTCTTGATAAAGCGAGGCTAAAAACAAACCGGTGAAAAAGAAAGTTAAAGCGAAAATCACGGCACTGGGAACATAAAAGACGCTAAACACCCATAGATAAGCCGCTGTCGAGAAAGAAGAAACGGTCAGATAACGATTAAACCGGTCGCCGTTGGTAAAGAAAATCGCCCGAAAACCAGCGTAAAAAAACAGCCCCAAAAAAGCTAGCCAAGCCAACAGGCCCAGCCCGCCAGTCGTCACCGCCATTGACGGAATCAAACCAATGCCGAAGTTGAAATCAGTGTTCCAAAAAATCGTGTTATTGATAGACAGTGGTTTGTATTTCAGCCACTCATAAGCAAACCTATTTTGACCAACGCCGAAGACCGGGTCGGTAGCCAAGCTTTTTAGAGAAACATCAAAAGTTGCTCGCCAAGACGGTCGCACTTCAAATTGAGCGATGTTTAAAGCATTAGTAATTTTTGAACTGATCGGCTGGCTTTGAGTGAAATTATCGGCGATAAAAATTGAAGCGATTAGCAAGACCGCCAACACGGCGTAAGAAATTTTCCGTTTGGCGATCGGCTCAGATGCGGCGCTTTCAGCCGGCTGGACGCTATTTTGGTTACTGGCTGGCGGTCTAACCGCCCAAAGATAAACAAACAAAATAAGCGCGAACGAAGCCACTGCCCACCAAACGATAGAAAAATTCACCACGGCCAAAGCCAACAAAGCAATGGCCAAAACAACATAGAGACAAAGCCGGAAAAATTTACTGAGCGCTAAAAGTTCCGTCGTCGCCAAAGACAATAATACCACCGCGCCAAAAACAATGCCTGAGTCATTGAAACGACCGATTAAGCTGGTAATATTGTCGGAAAAAATTCCTCCAAAAGTCAGCCAGGCGGGGAAAAACAGACGGATGGCCTGAAAAACGAATAGAACTAGCGCCCCCAGTAGAAAAGCGGCATAGCTTAGGAAAATTTTATCCCGCGATTGGAACAGCGCCGCCGTAACAATTAATAGCACCGCCATAACGAAAATGGAAACGAAAGTCGCCACTTCAAAACCTTGCCCAGTCATAGACCAAGCGATGTTGCCGGAAAAAATCGCCGCCAAGAAATTCGCCAAAACCAGAAAAACCGCGCTGGCCATAAAGATTTTTTCCGGCAATTGAATCGTCCCCTCTTTCAGCCGTGCGAGAATAAAACAAACGAAAGCTAACAACACCGCCAAAGCAATCAGCAAAACCTTGCCGAATTGAAAAGGAAAACCGACGGCGGGAATAAAGAAAATCGGCGCTAAAAAGACGCCAATCAAAACTAACCAAAAACCCACTTTTTCAAAAAACGGCGCGTTGCCAAACGGCACCACCGATTTGACTTTAATTTTTTCTGCTTCTTCCATAAATTTATTTAGTATTTACCTTATAATTATAAAGGGTATTATATTCATAGTGTCAGCAAAAGACAAGCGCGCGTAGCTCAATTGGTTAGAGCACAGAGCTTATACCTCTGCGGTTCTTGGTTCAAGTCCAAGCGCGCGCAATAAAACCACCCCTTTGATTCCCCTCCTTAATCAAGGAGGGGGTTGGGGATGGTTAGACCTGATGCTCAATGTCCTGTTTTTGTTTGAGGATAATACCGTTGGCAATAAGAAGTTTTTCAAATTCCTCGCGTTCAATGGTTTCCGTTTCAATCAGGCGAGCGGCGATGGCGTTGAGCGCCGGGCGATGTTTAATTAAAATCTCTTCCGCCTTTTTCACCGCTTCGGACAAAATCCGCGCCACTTCGTCGTCAATTACGGCGCCGAACCGTTCGGAATAATCCGCTCCTCCATCAAAACCATAACCAAAAACCGGTCGGCCCAACTGACCTTCAAAAGCCATTGGCCCAAGTTTTTCCGACATACCATATTTCGCTACCATATCACGCGCCAAACCGGTCGCCACTTGCAAATCGTTGGAAGAGCCGGTAGTCAAATCTCCAAAAATCATTTTCTCGGCCACGTAACCAGCTAAAGAAACGGCAATGTCGTCCAAAAATTCCCGCCGCGATTGGAGCTTGCGATCTTCAATCGGCAATTTCAAAGTGTAACCGGCCGCCCGACCGCGCGAAATAATGGAAATTTTATGAACCGGGTCAGCAAACGGCAAAACCGAAGCGACCAAAGCATGGCCGGCCTCGTGGTAAGCGGTGATTTCTTTCTCTTTTTTGGAAAGCAAATGGCTCTTGCGTTCCGGACCCAACATCACTTTTTCAATTGACCGAATTAAATCAAATTGCGAAACCTTCTTGCGATTTTCCCGCGCCGCCAAAATCGCTCCTTCATTCATCAGAGAATATAAATCGGCCCCAGAAAAGCCCGGCGTCCGCTCGGCCACCACCCGCAAATTCACATCTTCGGCAAAGGGTTTTTTGCGAGCGTGAATTTTCAAAATTTCTTCGCGGTCATTGCGGTCAGGTAAATCCAAAACTACCCGCCGGTCAAATCGGCCCGGCCGCAAAAGCGCCGGGTCCAAAACATCCGGCCGATTAGTGGCCGCCATAATGATTAATTTTTCATTCGGCTCAAAACCATCCATTTCCACTAAAATTTGATTCAAGGTTTGCTCCCGCTCGTCGTTGCCGCCACTCATACCGGTGCCGCGCACTCGGCCGACGGCGTCAATTTCATCAATGAAAATAATGGCTGGTGCCGCTTTTTTCGCAATTTGGAACAAATCACGAACCCGAGAAGCGCCGACACCAACGAACATTTCTACGAATTCCGAACCGGAAATGGAAAAGAACGGCACGCCGGCTTCGCCGGCGACCGCCCGAGAAAGAATAGTTTTGCCGGAACCAGGCGGCCCCATCAACAACACGCCCTTGGGAATCCGGGCACCGATTTCCAAAAATCGCTTCGGACTTTTGAGAAAATCCACAATTTCCAGCAATTCTTCTTTAGCTTCTTTAACGCCAGCTACGTCTTTAAAAGTAATTTTTTGTTTTTGGTCGTCAGGCGCGGTCAGGCGGGCTTTGGATTGGCCGAAAGACAAAGCCTGCATACCGGCGCCCCGCATCTGCCGCGTCAAATACCAAATGAAAAAAGCAATGAAAAAAATCGGCAAGAGAAACGGCGCCAAACCGAGCAGCCAGTAGCCAGTACCCGATTGTTCTTTAATGTTAATGCTTACTTTATCTAATTTATCTTTCGGCACCCCGAGATTAAGCAGTGTTTGCGACAAAGCCGTGCCAGTTTCTTTTTTAGTTTGGGCAATTTTATCGGCTTCAACATAATCAATGACTATCGTTTCACCATCAACCGTTACTTTGGCCACTAAACCCTTGGTAATATCAGCCGACAATTCTGACAAGGAAATCTCCGGCGCGGCAGACAGATCGCCGACCAACCAGGAATAAGCGGCAGACAATAGAAAAAAAATCATCAACGCTCCCAAAGCGTTTCGTAAAAGATTTCCTAAGGGCATTTTATTCGGTTCTTTTTTCATTTTTTGTTTTGCCGGTGAGTGGAATTGAACCACTTTTTGAGGCTTATGAGTCCCCCGTTCTAACCGTTGAACTACACCGGCAATTACAGCAGTTTAAGGCGAAAAAGGCAAAGTGTAAAGTG
>ERZ1292632.1805-Hain-H43-01um-R2-1805-length-19541-cov-7_pt1 | contig 19541 bp, 25 predicted proteins | sample MGYA00564407_ERZ1292632 | MGnify/ENA primary metagenome ERZ1292632 (study PRJEB36523, sample SAMEA6512637) | groundwater metagenome | collected 2019-01-08 | study: AquaDiva: Metagenomics assemblies of 32 groundwater samples | reverse complement strand
GTTGCTCTCGGAGGTCTCGGCGACATCGACCCGGTGCAGCGATGAGCTGCACCGGGCCTCGCCGAGCGCCGAGTGGCCGAGGTGGCCACCTGAAGTCGAGGGCCACGCGCTTTACTTCACGACCCATGGGTCATCCTTGCTCCTTGGCAGTCCGCTTGCGCCGTCAGGACTTTGCGCCTTGGCGGGATCGGGTCTGGTGGCCCGAAGCCGCTTCCCTCGACGTGAACGCTCAATAGTTCGCCGTGCTCGAACCACGTTCCTTCTCCGTCCCTACGGAGAAACACGTAGGTACCGTGGCCTTCGCAGATGCCTAGGTTGACTTCGTATTCGACATCGAGTCTAGTCTTCCATTCGTCGGTGCAGATCGTGAAGTCACCGAAGCATTGTCCATTCGGTCTGCAGGTCGCAACGAGGTCTGCGTTGTCTTGGTCGCTCATCCGGTGCGGGCAACCCCAGCCACTAGGTTCCCAGTCATGGCAGAAGTCGGCCATTGGGCAGATCCTCTTCGGGTAGGGTATCCAGCCAGGCAGCGTATACTTGGCCGTGGCACGTCCATGGTGTCTCAGATCCGGTGATGTCTCCTTGCCTTGTACAGAAGCATCCGAGCCGCTTTGCTTGAAGCTCAAGCACGCGTCTCCTGTACTCTGTGTCGCTCGCGATTCGGGCGTCGAAATATGCCTTGAAGGCTTCGATTGCCTCGTCGCGGGTGTGTCCGACGTGCTTGCATACCGGACATTTCAATCCGACCGTATGAGGGTTCCCGAAGTAGCCGTCGTATCCGTGCCCAGCGCGACCGATGTACACATCGAAAGGATCGACGCGGACGTTGACGACGCGCGTAGGACTCATGTCCCCGTCTTAGCGTGTCTTCATCCCTTTTGGCAAGACGTCAAAAGTTGAAGGGGAGCCGAGGTGCCGCGCGGGGTTGCTTGACCATTTCGTAAATGGTCTGGACTACACATCCAGAGGGCTTGTTCGCGGTGGCTAGTTGGCTCTCCTTTCAGGGGGATCTATAGCGTGCGTATACGTGGGCGTCAACTGCCAATGCGAGATTCATGTTACTTTGTCCTGCAGGACTTGATTGTGGACCCGTTGACCGCTTTCGTCATTTCCATCGTAGGCGCATCCGTCTTCTCGGACGCGAAACGGCATCGCGGTGGCGTCCTGCTCGAGAAGCGTCCTTGGAGCCTGCGTGGGGACATGGGATTCTCGACGGGCTGGACCTCGATGATGGGACGCCACGTCAGGTGGTGGATCGATCCCGGCGAGGCGGTCTGGATCGATGCCAAGTATCTGCGTCCTGTGGGCGGCAACATCTTCGAGGGCGCGAAGCTAGGAAGGATTGCGAGCGCAGTTCGTGGCGCATCTCGTGATGATCCTGTGGACTTCTACGCGCCATATGGCCATGTGAGACTCATCGATGAGGAGCTCGTGAGGGAGTCGCAGGAGTACGCCGCCTATGATCCTGGCGAGCCTTTCACCTTGGCTGACATTGGTCAGTGGCGTGCTGTCGTGAGGGATGGGAACCACAGAGCATTCGGCTCGGTTCTAGGTGGCGAGGTGCGCGTTCCGATCCGCATCTACGACGCCGACGTTCAGGAGATCAAGGCGGCTATTCGTCGTGGGGACGTGAGCGACGAAGATAGAGCGCTGCTCGACAAGATGGTTGCGGACACCGGTCAACTGCCTTGGTAGTTCGAAGGGCGGCAGTTCATGACCTCGTGGGTACGACGACCGGATAGTCCCGCTTCGTGCCGTCCGTGAGGAACGCCTTCAGGGCTTCTGCGGCGCAGGAGGCCACCCGCGTGATGAACGGCAGGTGCCTCCCGTCCTCACATGTCGCTTGTCCGATTACGGTTTCGTCGTCGACGATGAATCGTTCTGACCACACCACGCGTCCGAACATGCCATCTGCAGCGAGGGCCGCGTGGAGGAGAGGAACGCCGAGCCTGTTGCAGACTGCCTGGGCCAGCCTCCGGCTCGCTCCGTGGTCGAAGGCATCGAGAACGATCGACGCCTCTTGGAGCAGCGTGTCGGCGTTCACATCCGTGAAGCGATGTGGGATGGCCTCGATGTTCTTCAGGTCGAAGAATCCGCGCATTGTCATCTGGAGCGCCTGCGCCTTGTTCTTGCGCACATGCTGCTTGACGTGGAACTGCGAGGCGACGTTTCGCTGTTCGACGAAGTCGTCATCGACGACGCGCCAGTCTGCCTCGAGGTTCCGCCCGAAGAGCATGATGTGCGAGCCGAGCGCTCCGCAGCCGAGGAGGACGATGTGTTTGTCGTTCACGAGCCTACGCTCCGAAGGCCGTCTTAGGCCTGATCGTCATCGTCGCAAAGGGCCGGTCGGCGGTGGGCGTGAAGCGGTCCACTACGAAGTCTGAGAGGTCCACGGCGGTCTGTGCTGTGACGCCCGGGATCGAACCGCTCCGGATCGCTTCGGCGACCATCGCCTTGATGTCTCCGTCGGTCGCGTCGTAGCGGATTGGGTCGGTCATGTCTCCGTTCATGCCGGCGAAGGTGACATTCACCCTCGCGAACCCGTCGGGGATCGCTTGTAGGATCTGTGCTTCACGGGTGACGACTTGGTTCTCCATGGCTTCCTCCTTGGAGTGGTTGTGCTCGTTCCTTAGCCTTTCTGGGTGTCAACCGGCAACTCTTCCTGCTTGACGAAGTTCCGCAGTAGATCGACGAATTGATCGCTGGCCCGGTTCGTGAGTCCGAGCTTGCCCGTAAGGTCGAAGCAATTGGCAGGAAGGACACTGTCGAGGTACTGATCGTATCGTATGTGCGTATCGTCGACTCTGTCCTTCGATGCTCCGGCTACGACGTGCCACATTTCGACGAGGAGCAAGACCTGGAGCTCGACGGCTCGAGGAGGTCCCCATGTGTCAGGCCGGTGCAGTATTGCCTCGATACGGCGTAGGATGAAGGATTTCATGGTTGCTGACCACTCCGTCTGCGGAGCTCGTCGACCCATGTGGGTGGCGTATCCATCTCGATGTTGATGTCCTCATAAGACATCTCTCCATTTCCGAACCACGTGTGCTTGGTCACTGAGTCGGCGGAGACAATCCACCACTCGAGTCTCCTTCCGAGAGCGGCTTCGACCGCGGCGAAGGTTGTCACGTCTTCATGTGACGGAATTGGAATTCCGCGGCCTGGGTGCGTGTGGGCCACGATTTTGATCCTGTGCTTGTTCTCCCACAACATGTGCCAGAATTCGGCGTCGTCGTCTACTGCCGCTGTGCGGCCGTTCTTCCATAGGAGGACGTTTCCGTCACAGTCGACGATGCAGGCAACCTCGTGGCTGCGGGCTGTTGGTTCAGGCATGGGATCCTCAATCGACGTGGCGGAAGACGTGGAGGATGTCCTCCTCGTCGGCCTGCCTGATGACACCCGGAAGAGATTCGAGGTTGAAGAGATGGTCGTTGTCCTGGAGGCATACGCCGGCATCGATGATGTTGAGCGTTCTCGAGTCGCACACGCATTCAAACCTGCGACCGAGCCACCTGTAGCGTACGATGGCCTCACTTGGTGTACGGCCGTGTCTCCAGTCCAGGAGTACGGCCCCGGGTACGGCGAGTGCCGCTCGTGCTGCTGTCTCGAAGTCGTATGTGGCCACGGCTCGACGTCCAGCTCCGTCTCCGAGTGATCGTGCGACATCTGCCCGCTTGGTTTCTTCGGCTGCTTTCTTCTCTTCCTCGACCCGACGTCGTTCTGCCTCGGCGCGTAGCCGTTGCTGCTCGTTCCTTCTCCAGGTCTCGAATCGAAACGCCGTGTCAAGGGACGGCGACACGTGCGGAATGTCGTCGATCGATGTCTTCTCGTCCTCCCACACCTGTCGTACGGCGTCATCGGGCCTGAGTGGGAAGAGCGACTCGACGAACACGTATTGGTCGTCGTGGAGCCTGCCAGCCAGTATACGTGCGAACCGCTCGGTGCCCTCGGGCAGCAGATGCACGGTCGCGAAGGCTCGTCCGATGTCCTTGGTCTCGATGATCGCGGGATTGCTGTCTTCGATGAGCTTGTCGCCGACGACATATCCCCTGTGGAGCATTTTCAGCCGGAGGAAGTCCCCATCCGGAACGCATGCGTTCTCTTCGGTGAGCTTCGCGCGGCGGTTTGTCTTCAATGCGAACTTGTGCCATCCCACTTCTGTAGGTTTCTTGCCTTCGATGTCGAAGCGCATCGTGCCGTGCATGACGTAGGTCTTTCCAAGCCACGGGAGCACGGCTTCTTGACGGCTGTCTTTGGGCTCGATGAGGTCTTTCCAGCTCATCTGTTCATCTCGCCCAGGTGGGTTTGACGAGTAGAGGAGTCGAGAGGATGGTGTCGACGAGGGTCCTCCTGGGTGTGCTCCTCTGCATCTGGTCCACCAAGTTCACTGGGGCGGACGCGATCATGGTTCTGAGTATCCTGGGCACGGCGTACACGTCATCGAACGCGGCGGGATCCAGGCGCAACACGGGGATTCCGAGTTCGCTTGCCGTCTGGTCGATGGCGCCATAGTTCTGACCGGGCAGCTCGAGGAACCCGAAGGCGACAGGCTTGTAGGCGAGCGCATTGTAGACGTGCGCGAATCCGTGAGCCTCGCCGCCATCTCCGACGAAGATGTGGAGTGCATCCTGCTCGGGTCCTGGCCTGTATTTCGCGAGTGCGAGCACGGCTGCCGCGTGATCGGTTCCGCCCGATGGCGAAAATCCGGCGAAGGCATGCTCGACCGCTTTCGCGGTGGCCGCTTTGAGCGTAACTTCGCGTCCCATCGAGTTGAAGCAGCAGATGTGCAGGCGCTCGAGCGGGAAGGCGTGCAGGAACCTGTTGAGGAGTTCCTTGGCAGCGGGCCCGGACATCTTCATGGATCCGCTCATGTCGACGAAGACGCTGATGTCGAGGTCTCTAGATACCTCCTCGACGGCCTTCTGTACGATCTTCTCGGCTGATTCTTCCATCTCCTTCTTCGTGTCCTCTCTCTTGACCCGCTTTGCTACGTTCGCGGCGCGCAGGTTTTCTGCACGGGCGAGCGCCTCGGACCAGCGGTTCTTGATGCCGACCACTTCGAGGAGACCGAGTTCCTCGAGCGTGGGCGTGAGGATGACGAGATCCGCGTCGGACAGGCACCCGCTTTCGATGGTCGCCGCCACGATCGCTCGCGTGAGTCCGACCTCGCGTGGTACGAGCCTCACGATTTTCTTCCAGTTCGGTCGCGATGCGACGATCTTCTCGCAGATGGCGCGTTCGTCGAGTCCTGCCCAGAACTCCGCAGCGGCGACTTCGGCTCCGATCCGGATCGTGCGCCTGCCGTCCCTGGCCTGCTTTTGCTTCCAGCGGAGGGCCTCGAAGAAGTAGTCCGTTTCGGGCTTGTATCCGACGGCCCTAGCTAGGTGCATGACGGTCGTGCGGTATCCGGCCCTCACGAGTCCGTCGAGGAGCGGGCGGTTCCTCTCGCGGTGTTGGAGCCATGCCTCGACCGTCTTCGGCCAGCGTCCGAGGAATGCACGACGGGAGGAAGCGCCGAATCCGAGCCTGCGATTGATGGCGACCACACTTGGGAGTTCGAGGAGCTCGCGGATGCGGAGGAGCAGTTTCGGATTGAGATCCTTGCCGTCCTGCGTTCGGATGAGCATCATGGCCTCGCCGACCGCGCGGTAGTCCTCGTCGTCCCAGTGCGTGCCGTCTCCTTCCTCGATGCGTTCGCCCTTTCTCGACTGCACGAGCATGAATGCGGCTAGTACGACTTTGATGTCTCTGTTTTCCTGCTTGTACGCGTACGAGGCCCACCTCGCCGCGAACTCGTTGTCGAGCTGCCAGATGTCGGACACCTGCCGGTACAGGTGGACGCCGACCTCCGGATACATTCCGGCCTCGCGGAAGGCGGCGATGGCACCTCCTTGCTCGTTCTCGATGATGGCGCGTACGCGATTCAGGAATCCGAGCTTCTGGGGCTCATGTCCCTTCTTCACCACGTAGACGACTTCGCGAGCCGGTTCTCCTTCTGGCGTGATCTTGATCGCCTCCCAGCGCGTGCCGCAGGCGAACCGGTCATCTGGAAAGAGGGCGCCGGGTCGGTTGTGTACGAGGTGGTCAGTGTAGGCGAGGAGCGTTCCGATGGTGCGCTCTGCCGCTCCGAGGCTTTCGCGCCTCTGCGGATCGATGATCTGGGTCTTTACCTGATGCGCGGCGAGATCCATGGCATGCTCCTTTCTGGGTCTTTGTGGCCGGCGAGTTATGGGCCCTTCGTTCGTAGTGGGCGCCATTCCGGGTGTCAACTTCCGGGTGTCGGTCTCGGTGTCTCGATCTCGAGCCCGTTGGGAACGAGGAAATTCCAGTTTTTCTCGTGTGCCGCTTTGAGCGCGCCGGCTCGATTGAGGATTTTGTCTGCCATCCAGATCATGCGGCGGTTTGGAAGGATTGCGTGTTCGATCGAAAGCAGGTGTTCGAGAGCTTCCGGCTCTTTTCCTGGTCCGAGCTTTACCGCGATGAGGATGAGAGCCGCAGCTGGTGAACGTGAGATTCCGGCTTCGCAGTGAATCAGGACCTTTTTGTCGATCTTCTTGCAGAATCCGACGAGGGTCTCGATGTCGCCCCATGAGCAGGCGTGGCATTGATCCGAGCTGTGTTCGACATCGGCGAATGTGAGGCGCAACTTCTTTGCGGGATGACTCCAGAATCCGGCTGGCAGTCTTTCGGCGGACCCGATAGAAATTACGAATCGGATGTCGCGTCCGCGACGCCGTGACAAGAGGATTCGTCCGGTTTTCGTGCGGTCGGTGATGATGATCTCGGGGATCATTCGGCGTCCATTTTCTCGAGTCCAGCGACGACGGCCTCTCGCCGGCACGTGAAGTCCTTAGCGAGGCGATCCAGGAGTCCGAGCTCAGCATCGGTGAGCTTCACGGTGACCGAGTTGGCGCGTTTCATTCCTGGCGGCTTCGGCGGTCTTCCTTGGGCCGCGTCTCGTCGCAGTGGCGCGAGGACGGTCAGGTAGTTCACTGCGGCCTCGATGCTAGGATTCGGGGGTGTGGCGGGGAGACCCGTGATCTCGATCTCTACGTCACATGCGTAAAGCGCGCTCGTTGTCGTACTTTTGGGTACGAGGCGCACTGGGGAGATGCTCGCTACTTGGGCCTCGATCCCGAGTGCTTCACGCAGCTCCTTCTTGATGATTCCACGATTGACTCTTTTCGCGGTTTTCTCGCGCTTGAACTCGAGGTGCAGGCCGATTTGGGTCCAGTCCTTCTTGGTGTCCTTCTCAGCGTAGAGGAAGGACCGGACAGCTCTCGGATGGGCGAGGCTCCCGAAGTAGATGCGTGTACGTTCAGTCACGACTGCTTCCTCCGACGAGTTGCTTGAGCGTTTTTCTTGCCTCTCCGCGCAGTGCTTTGACCTGACTGCGGATGCTTTCCGCATTCCCGGTCCAGTCTATTAGAGTCTTGAGCTCCAGGATTTCGGCGGCGACCTGCGGATAGGGCAATGTCGGTCTTGCAACGGCCATGCCCGATCGCTCGTGTGTGATGACCAGCCCGCGTGCGGCCACCTTTTTGTTCGGTTTTGCGTCGTCCTCGTTCTTGATGTCTCCGATGAGCCGCTTCGTCAGGATGAGGCCGAGATTCGCAGGTCTTCCATTTTGCTCTGGGCGCCATGCCGGTGTCTCGACATTGATCTGCACGATTCGTGTCTCTCCGTTCTCGCTCGTTGTCTTCTGGCTCGTCGCGACGCTGGCGATTCCGCGTGCCCACGTGTAGCCGGCCGCTTCGAAGCTCTTCGGCACGAAGGCGAGGATTCCTGGATTCTTTTTCACGATTTTTCCGGCGGTACGTAGTTCTCGATTCGTGTCTGGTGTTTATGCCTCCTCCAGGATCTTTTTGCCTCTTTCGGTGACTCGAAGCGTCCTCCCGATTGGTGTGAACTCGATGTGTCCGAGACTCAGCATCTGTCCGAGAGCCGTCCTGTAGCGCCTGCCTTGTTTCTTGTTCTCGCGGGCGAACTGTGATCCTGCCAGATCCTCGACGACGGCTTTCTCGCTGATGGGTTCCTTCTCTGCTACGAGGTCCAGGATCTTGAGTTCCTCCGTAGACAAGAGCTCACGAGCCGGTACGAGCGACTGCCACTTCTTCGGCAGACTCCGTCTCGGTGCGCTCCTGTGGCTATCACTTGGCACGTTCCACAGGTCCAGGTAGACGCGCCCGCCTGGCATCTCGAAGATCGACAGGATCTCGTCTCCACGGACCGCGAGCACGTACGCGATCCGCATGCCCTGGTTCACTTCGAGGTCGAACGAGTCGCCCTTTTTCCAGAGTTCCTGCGTCATGACGGCCTCCTGTTCCTCCTTATAGGGCATCCCTAAAATGGCATCAACCCGAGGCCAGAAGATTTGACATATGTAAAGTGCCCATGGCGTCGGCAGGACCGCGTGTAAAGACCTGCTGAAACCTGTCCGCGTCTGCATTTCAGGGGTATCTTGAAAGACCTGGGATGGGTCGGTTCGGGCTTCGATCGCATTCAAGCTCGGTTCCAGAGCCATTGACATGCCAAGATCCCGATGGCTTCGCGCTGAAGTGGACTGAGTCCGTCTAAGATCGTGACTGGATGCGGATCGTAGCGAGATGTAAAATCTGCTTTGATCCTCCTTGCTCACGGATGCTCATCCGTGCTAACACCTGCAAGACGACGTGGGGCGGCTCTTCCAGCTTCCCCTGACCTCCTGTTTCCCGGGGGGCCGACGACGTCATGGTCGACGCAGCCACCACTGCTGAGGAAGGACGACATCGAAGCCACCCAGAAGCCCACAGGGCGCGGTTTCGCGCTCTTCGGCTTCTTCAATCCCACCGCCACTGGAGAGACGTCCGTGAATGCTACGACCGAGATGAGCCCGAAGGAGAGGCAGGAGAGAATCAACAGGGAGATCCGCGAAGCTCACGGCCATGAGGGTCAGGCTCGTGACCTTCTGGTGAGATGCGAGAGGCTGCAGATTCAAGAGCCTGAAACTCACGCCGCGTTGGCCGAGGCTGGCGTTCAGACCGCGGATGAGGAGACACGCGGCATGAGCCAGAAGCGTCTGCGGAGCGTCGCGAAGGAGGCATACGAGCTCCTGCGTATTGGCAAGACGCGGCGCGCCAAGTGGCATCTCGAGCTGGCCGATGGGCTGTACTGGTCTGTGACCCAGCGTGAGGTCCGTCGCGTGTGCCGCTTCGCAGGAATGGCCTGCGGGCGTTCGCACAAGAGGATCGGTTTCGGGCTCGACTCCGAGGATCTCGGTCAGCATGACCTCCTCGGTGTCTACGAGGCGGCTCTGCGGTTCAATCCGGATGCTGGAGTCAGCTTCTGCACGTATGCGCGCCACTGGGTGCGTGCGGAACGCGTGAGGGCCAGGCAGAAGGCGCTTTCGGCCTTCGTGGTCTCCGGGCAGGCCGCGGATGCGCTCATCAAGGTCGCATCCTGCAGGAGGCGGCGCGAGGCGAATGGCCTCTCGTGCACACGTCACGAGATCGCGGTCGAGACAGGCATGGGTATCCGGGATCTCGAGAACCTGCAGAGCGTACTTGCCTGTGTTTCTCTCGATGACTCGATCTCGGCTGACTCGGTGGATGGAACCACGGCCAGAATTGCCGACGTCGTCGCTGATGACGGGATGACGGAACTCATGGATCGGCAGGAAGATGTTGTGGATGTCCGTGCTGCGCTTGATGCAGGACTCTTCGTGCTCACGGAGAGGCAACGCAATGTCCTCTTCGCGCGGTTCGGCTTCGATGGGACCGGCGAGCCCTCGACGTTCCGTGCCATAGGCGCGCAATACGGGATGAGTCACGAGTGGGCACGCCTCGAGGAAGCACATGCTGTGCGGAAGCTCTGCGAAATGAGCGACTGGCCAGTTCCGAATCAGCCGGATGGACCTGCCGACGATGCTCGAGCGGGCTAAGGCCCCTGTTGGAGGGCGTCATGGTCGAGAGGATCCGCAGGAGCGCGAAGAGCAGGTCTACGGAGGAGGACTATCAGCGTGGCTACCGGGCTGGGGTAGACGCTGAGAGGATCGTCATGGCTGATCTCCTCAAGGTCTTGGCAGAGGAGATTACTGGCAATCCCAGCGCGTCCTTGAATGCATGCGTCCAGGTGGTCAAGAAGCTCAAGTCGGCAAGCGTTGCGCGCGGGCCTGCGAACTCCAGCGGACTTGGTCTCGATCAGGTGGAATGAGCAGTGGACATGTCGCAGGAGGCCGAAGAGGCGAAGCCGCGTCCGCTCGATAAGAACGGATTTCGGGTCTTTGGGGTTCGTGCGTCCAAGCGCGAGGTCTTCGTGTCGTGCGAGCGCTGTCATGGTTCTGGCGCTCGTACGATCTGGTCGGAAGAGGATAACGAGGCGATCTGGCAAGTTTGTCCGGATTGCTGTGGGAACAAGCGTGTGGTCCAGGTTGAGCCGCGTTGAAGCGCTGATGCAGATCTTCTCGGCGAAGCTTCGCGTGGATGGTAGGTGGGACTTCACGGTGACATCCGGACCGAGGTGCCGTCCCATCGGCTATTGTGCTGGTCCGAGGAAGCCTCTGTCCGTTGAGGCTTGGGAGCACGATGGGCATGGGGAGAAGTACCACACCGACGGCCACGCGAGCCCAGAAGATGCTGCGAGTTGTTGGCGACAATACAGGCTCGACAAGGCACGGCTCGCTTGCGCGCTTCCGGAGTGGGCTCGATGCACAGTTCCTGGTTGCGAGGTCGAGACACGCGTTGGAGCCAGGATAGATGGGTTCATAGGTGTTGTCCCGCTCTGCAAAGAACACAAGAATCGCGAAGGACTCGAGAGGATCTTATGATTTCTACGGTGAAACTGGTCAGGAGGCTGAGCCTTCGCGTGACGGTAGAACATCCCGATGATTGGACTGTCAGGAAGGTGAAGCGTGCAGCCGAGAACGCGAAGCTCGGCTCGGAAGTAGACTGGCATGTTGCAGATGCCATGGGACAGCGCGACGATTCGATCGTTTATGTCGGGATTGGCGCGGAAGACCCAGATGATGAGGGCGAGGATCCTGTGGCGCTTTCCGATGTCGATCTTCTGGGTGATGATGCTGAGAAGAGGCATCGTCGCTCGGGTGAAGAGGACGAGGATACGGGCAGCGCGCTACCGGTAGAGGACTTGGGCTTTGGGGCAGATGAAGACGAATGACAAGCGATACGTTCTCGCAGTCCTAGATACGGAGACGACCGGTCTTGCTGAACAGGAATGGAGTCGTGTCGTAGAGATTGCGGCCGTGGCGATTGACGGAGCTGGGGCCGAGGTGTCGACCTTCCAGTCGCTGGTCATGCCGGATCTCCTGGACATACGTGCCGAGCATGCGTTGAGGATCAACGGACTGGCGCGGTCCGAGATAGAGACGGGTCCGTTGCAGGCCTGTGTCTGTCGCGACTTCTACGTGTGGGCCCGCGGTTTGGCGGGTATCACGGCAAGTGGCACGCTCGCGGTTCCGATGACTGCGTACAACCTGAAGTTCGATCGCGTAATGGTAGAGCGAATGTATCCCCTGAATCCTCATTTCGAATGGGACGAATGTCTTGCCATCCGCGCGGCGAAGCTCATGGGTCCATTGGGTGCATTGAAGGAACGAATTGCTGGCGACCCGCGTGAGGTAGAAGGACTATCCTGGTTGAGGCCGTCCCTGGTCGAAGCATGTGCTTTCTTTGGAGTTGAGCAGGTCGAGCCGAAGCATCGCGCGCTCTCGGATGCGCGTTCGGCGGCGAAGTTGAAGATCGCGATGGACAATTTCTGATGGAAGGGCGCTTATGTTGTTGATGTCGGCACGGATTTGTGGAAAGATGGACCAACTAGGTGACGTAATTGGGTGTGCTATGCAGAAGCAGACGAAGAGGCTGATGACGGCCGATCAGGTAGCCGAGATGTTGCAGGTGTCGAAATACACGGTGTGGCGTTGGAGTCGAGATGGTACGATTCCGTCCATTCGCCTTCCATCTGGTTGTCTTCGTTTCGACCCGTCCATAATCGAGGATCTGATCAGGTGTCGTGAGGCCTCGTAAGATCGGTCGTAGGTCTTTACGCGTCCAGGGTGGGTCTTTCTTTGGTCGTTCAGTTGATGCGGCGTGGTCGGTGTGGTAGAGGAGTCAGCGAAACGGGAGACGGTCTTGTCGATGTTCGAAGGGAAACGACTAGCGGGTCCAGGGCCCATTGATTTTGGACCGTCAGCGGACAGGGTCCTTCTTCGATCCCTTGTAGACGCTGTCGACGACTATTTGATGGTCCTGCATCGCGCGTCTGGCGTTCCTATGGACCCGCAGTTTCTCGATTCCAAGGATCGGATGAAGCACGCGCTCGTACGGGCACGCAGATGGCTCAAGGTAGACATAGATGGGAGACGCGGTGCCGAACAGTCAGAATCGGACTCCGCAGCAGCGCGAGAGGATGGCAAGAAACTTCGTCGCAAAGCATGGACCAGAAGGGCTCGTCTGGCTGATTGACGCCTTTGCGATGGGCAAGAGCGGTCAGGAAATAGCTGAGCGGTTCCACGTCAGTCGGGAACGCGTGAAGCAGTGGCGTGCTGCGTTTGGACTCATCGTGACGGAGTATCGTGTGCATGAAGATGTTCGGAAGGTAGCGGACGAGCGCGACTTCGATGTGATTGACGGAGAAGGGCGCGGAGAAGAGGGTTCGGAAGGACCAGGGGCGTAGCTGACATGCTCGCGAAAGACCAGCCGATGATTTGCTATTTCGTGGCCTCGGCTGGTCTCTCGTCCTTCATTGTGGATCAACTCGAGGCCGGCGTTCCGGGGGTCAAGGTCTTCGCGTGGGAAGGCATGACGTCTCCGCTCGACTACCACTTCAAGCGTCCGACCTACTTGCGAAGGCTTCCTGGCCATGTTCGGCAGAAAATTCTCGATAGGCCGGCGACTGTTCTCGAGGCGAGATCTCCGATCGACGCGGCTTGGCTCTGCGAGGTGTCCCTTCGAGAGCAGGGTATCGCCAATTATGGCGTCGTGAGGAAAAACGGCGCTGAGAATATTCTGCCATGGGGCACGTTTCGGGAATCTGATGGCAGCACTCGATACGATCCCGTCGAGTTCGAGGTCTGGCTTGAAACTCGCGGCAAAAAGATCGTCCATTCGACGCTCGAAGGTCTCGAGCTCAAGGATGCTTTTCTGGCACGCGGTGGGCTCAAGCCTGCGATGGAGTTCTTCACGCCCTACCAGTTCCAGGCCCCTGCGTGGGCAGAAACGCGGCCTGCGATCTACGCCTCCTGGTCCACTGGGACAGGCAAAACTCTGTGCGGCTTTTTGGATTCTCTGTCACGTCCTGGAGATGTCCTCTGTCTGTGTCCTGCGAAGGCCCGGTCGGTCTGGGAACAACAGGCGGCTAGGTACACGAATCTCAGTGTCTATCGCATAGTTCCCAAACATGAGAGGACGAAGAGGTCCTGGCGTCCGCTTGCAGACTACCTCGAGGAGCGCCGTGCGGAGGCCGAGCGCGCCTTCATCATTGCGGGATTCGATCTCATGGCTGACTACGAGGACGACCTCTCGATCTTCACACCTGCCAGTCTCCTCATCGATGAGGTTCATCTCCTCTCTGACCACAAGCGGTGGACTGCCGTTCCGATGCCGGATGGGAGCTGCCGGTACGACCGCAAGCTTACGAAGGCAAGCCAGGCGGCACGTGATCTCGCGAGAGTAGCCGAGGTCGCTGACGGAGAGGAGTTCATGGTTTCGGAAGAGGACATAGGACCTGGGATTGATCGTGTTACCAGAAGCGTCGCGATCATGGACATGACGCGTGCAAAAACGATCACGTTCAGAGCTGGTCTTTCCGCGACGCCGCTGAACGATGGCCGTCCGAGGGGACTCTGGGCTCCCATCGACATTCTCACGTGTGGGACGCTAGGTGCATACAGAGACTTCGCTAGTAGGTACTGCAACGCAACGGTTGGCTACATGGGCAGTATGGACGACAGCGGCGAATCTTTCGTGCCGGAGCTGCGTGCTCGCGCCTCGTTCTTCCTGCACGAGGTTCCCTACAGGATTGCTGCGAAGTATCTCCCGCCAGTGCGTTTCCAGGTTCACTATCTTGAGCCGAACGAACAAGCGGAACCAGAAGCAGTCACGGCCGAGCTTAAGCGGCTTGCCAAGGAGGCCGTGCATCTCGGAGGATTCGAGGCTGTGGGGGAAGCAGCGGAGAATGTCAGGCAAGCGACGATCGAGATGCGGCTTGCCGAGGCATGTACGCGCAAGCGTCCGTGGGTCGTGGCAGAAGTTGTCGAGGCGCTGAAGAGCGGCCAGAAGGTCGTCGTGCTCACGGCTCGTAGAAAGGAATGCGAGCGCTGGGCGAAGGAGATCCAGGAGGGCTGGGATACCTATGCAGCGACGCGCAAGAAGGCTCTCCAGCCTGTGATTTGGTGGGCTCACGGCGGCATCCCGGAGACGACACGTGCAGAGATGATCGAGGCATATGCTATACATGAAGGACCGTGCGTCTTCGTCGCCAATGGGCAGGCTGTGGGGACTTCTGTTGATGGGTTGCAACACACAGATCTGGCGATTCTAGCCATGCTGCCCTGGAGTCCAGGCGACTACATCCAGTGGAAGGGGCGCTTTTGCAGGCTCGAAGGACGGTCATGCCTCATCAAGGTCGTGGTAGCAGCCGGAACCTATGACGAACGCGTCATCCAGATCCTCACGGACAAGTTTGGTCCGATCGAGCAGTTCCTTGAGGCAGACGAGATCAAAGGCGACAAAGACATGTTGCTGGGTCTCGAGGACGAGGAGAAACTTGTTAAGGCGGCTCTGGTCTCCTTGAAGCTCGCGAAAAAGGACAAGGCTGTCCTGGGTCTCGATACCATCGGGATCTTGGATTCCGAGGTCGACGATGCCTGATATCCAGGATTTGTCCGATCGCTTGGCCATGCTTGAGATGAGACGTGACGCGTGTCTGCGGGCTGCTACGGACGAGGGAACGGACGAACCGGAACGGTTGAGCGCGCGTAGGACTGCTGAAGAAGTGACGAGGGAAATAGATGGGCTCCTGACGGCTCCCAGGTCGGAATTTCACGAGGAGCGCGATGACGGCTTTACGAAGGAAGATGAAAAGCGGCTGGTTATCTATGGGCCGTCTCGTGTCGTCCGCGAGATGAACGATGAGATCACGCTTTCTCGTGACCAGGAGCGGGCCCTTCGCGCGCTGCTGAATGGTGTCGACGAGGGGAGCCGTATCATGGTCCTGACCGGTCCGGCCGGTACGGGTAAGACGACCTTGTGCCGTGTCCTCATTCGGGAGCTCGAGGGGCGACGCAGGTCCGTGAGACTCGCGGCTCCAACTGGAAAGGCGGTTGTGAGGCTGACGGAGGTGACTGGCAGAATAGCTTTCACCATTCATTCCTTGCTCTATGGTCGTCCTGTTGCAGAAGACTGCGATGAGAAGGGGAACATACAGCTTGTCTTCGGGCCACCTCATGCGCCCTGTGGGCGTGGGGAAGTGCTGATCGTCGACGAGGCCAGCATGATAGGGTCCAGACTCAATCATGACCTTACAAACCATATGCCAAGTCGCACGGCTCTCATCTACGTTGGCGACCGAGAACAGCTGCCGCCCGTGAAGGACACTTGGGGTCCGAACTTTTCACAGCCGACTGCCGTGCTCGATGAGGTTCATCGTCAGGCACTGGAGAATCCTGTCCTGCGGCTCGCTACGATGATTCGCAAGCGCGAGCGTTACGTGGTCGAGAATGGTGATCCGAGACTACAGTGGCTAGTTCCGAGCGACCTGACGGATGCTGCCGGCTGGCTCGCGGGACTCAGGCAGTGGGGACATGATGGAACTCTGCTTACCTGGACGAACCATGTGCGGCGTATGCTCAATGTGCTCACGCGCAGTCTTCGGGGCCTTCCGCACCCGGCCGCGGCCGAGGTCCAGCTGGCCTCAGACCAGTTCGATCCAGCAGTCATCATGCGGACGCACATGCTTCGTGGCGTGCCTCCGTTGGGGCCAGGCGATCGGCTCGTGGTTCGCAAGAATAGTTCTGGGACAGGCTACATGAACGGGGAAGTGATCGAGGTGTCCGAAGTGATTGGGCCGGTTGCGTTTGGGGAGAACGCAGACCGTGCCGAGATGCTCGGTGTTCGCGTTCGTATCAGGGGTCACAAGAAACCTGTGGTGATCGATCCAGATCTCGTGGGCGCGCCTCAGGGTACCTTCTTCGACAAGATCGGGAAGATAGCGCGGGAGTATCCGAAGAAGCAACGAGGCCAATCACAGGATGCGGCCAACGCATGCACGAGGCGTTGGAAGTTCCACAAGCAGAGGCGCGACGAGCTCTTGCACGTAGATCTAGGGGAGTGTCTCACCATTCACTTGAGTCAGGGATCGCAGTTCGCGAATGTGGGACTCGTGATCGACGATGCGATGCGCAAGCTCGATGCTAGGAAGCCAGACGAGTCCCGATCGCTCCTCTACACAGCGATTACCCGTACCACCGAGAACCTGAGGATTTTCTATGTCTGACCCGCTTGACGGTCTCGTAGACGCTCTCGCGGATGCGTTGGATGTATCTCATTGTTCGAAGCTCGCTGATCGGACAGTGTGCGATGTTGCGTTGCCTGTCTCGGATCTTAGGAATAGGGATCATCATCAGAGGATTCTTATTGATTCCGGGCGGAGTCGAAAAGGTTGGTCTCGAATTGGACGCGCGCTTCATTGTCTTCAGCTCTACGCCTACAGCAACGTTCTTGACCTTGCTCTCGGATCCCGCGAGGCGCTCCTGTGCGGCACTCTTGGACACACAGGTCAGGCACATCTTCTTCGTCGCTGGCAGGAAGAGCAGAACGGTCGCGACCCTGACGTGTTCCATGAGCCAGAAGAGGCCATGGAGGTCTGGTGCGATCTGCATCCAGAAGGGAAGCCATATCTGGAAGTGATGATCGGGGTTCACAGACGGTATATGGCCGTTTGGCCGGAGCCGCCTGGTGAAATTCTGCTTGTCGAGCAGGAAGTCTCGATGGTCATCGGCTGGCGCCAGGATCTGTCGGGTCCGCGGTGGGGTCTGTGGGTCGTCACTCAGGAGTCTGCGGACGAGGTTGAGCGGCTCGAGAAGGAGAGGGCAGATCTTCCGATCAAACGTGCTGAGGCAGCAGCGCGTGATGAGGACCCGAATGCCATACCTGGTCCTGTCCCGCCGACGGCAATGCAGACGCCTTCAGGTCTTGTCGTCGAGGTCACACCGCTTGACGCTCCGGGTCATCGCGACCACGGCTGGCCGATCATGCTGACACGTCGCATCGACGCTGTGTGGCGCGAGAGGTCGAGGAGAGTGCCGATCGTAGACCACAAAGTGACAGCCAGCGACACGTCAGCAGGTCGCGCAGCTAAATATGCTCCGGATGGCCAATTTGCGAGCCTGAGACTGATTGGAGCCCAGCTATGGCCGAAGGATTTTTCGCACGTGCTCTTGAACCTCATCAACAGGGAGGAGCCGTGGAGGATGACTCGGCACGTAGTTCCGGCGACACCGTGGCGGGATGCTCAATTCGCGTGGCAGATCTACGAGATCGAGCATCGGATTGCGCAGCTCGAGGTCCGTCGGGTCGATCCCTGGTACTGGCCAAAGGCTCAGGGTGAACTTAGCTGCTGGGGCCGCTATGGTCCGTGTCACGGTCTCGATCTCTGCGCGCTAGGTCCGTCTGCGGTGAGAGGCCGAGACGATCGTGATTGAAAGTCTTCCTGGGGCTTCGTACCGAACCAAGCTCGGTGCTGCCTATCTCGGCGATGCCTTGGATCTGTCGAGCAGGCTTCCGTCTTCATCCGTCAATCTCATTTTGACTTCTCCGCCTTTCGCCCTGAAACGCAAGTGGGAGCTACTTGAGGCGCTGTCGCGAAGCGAGCCTCAAGCCTCATCCCGCGCGCTTCCCGGAAGGTCTACCGGAATTCTTCATCAAGTTCCTCTCTGATCCTGGCGATCTCGTCCTGGATCCGTTCGCAGGTTCGAACGTAACGGGCTCTGTGGCCGAACGACTCGGTCGTAGGTGGCTCGCCTTCGAGCTTTTCTCTGACTATCTCGCTGGTTCCAAATTCCGTTTCGACACTGTGCTCGATTGCGGATAGACTTTACACGTCAATACGGAGATCCTCTCATGATGCGCGAACCAGATGACCGTGGACTCTTCTCTGTCTTCCTGCCGGTCGATGAAATGCCGGCTCCTCGGGATACCGACGATGAGCTTGACGAGGAAGACGAGGACGAGGACTTCGACGACCCTGATACGTATGACGGTCATGACGATGACAGGAACGTCGAAGATGACGAGTACGAAGAGGACGAAATCGACGACGAAGAGTCGGAAGACGACTAGTTGGTCTTGACGCGGGTAGGTCTTTACGCGTCAAGTATTGACACAGCGTCTTTCCATGTCAACAGGCTCATCTTCGTAGTTGACGGGTCCAGGGATCGCGCGCTAAGGCAAAGGTCGACGACGTGATCGACTTTCGGGTCGGTGGGGAGTTCTACCAATGCCCGGTGGGAATGGCGCTGCGGCATCCGTGTCTCAGGTTCAGAGCAGGCCGACGTTGCTCTGCATCGTCTACGGTCGGGCGAAACGCGGCAAAACTGCGAGCTCGCTTCGTGCTTTCGCACATCGTTCTATTTCCATTGGCGTGCGCGCGGCCGTAGAGCTCGTAGGCGAGTCCGTCTGCGGATTTACGCCGAAGCCAGTCATCGAAGGTGTCACGAATCTGCCTCAGCTCGTGGCCTACCTGGAACAGCTTGGTACCAGCGGAGCTGTCAGACAGTTCTCTTCTGTCCTTGTCGATGATGCCTCTCACATCTGCCAGCAGAGCATGCTCGCGTGGGACGTGGAGAAGGGGAACAACCAGTTCTATCCTTACAAGATGCTCGATTCCTGGCTCCTGCGTCTGGCGGCTATCTGCAGGCGACTCGGAGTCCACCTCGTGATGAATTTTCACGAGAAGGAGCCGGGCTTCGACACGCGGGTCAATCGTCCGACACCCGGCGGTCCGCACGTTCCGAGCAAGAACCAAGTCGATACTGTGCCGAGCTGGTGCGATCTCGTCCTGCGAGCAATCCCGGATCCTGAGTCTCCTGACCCGTGGTGGCCTGTCTGCTTCTGGTGTAAGCCCACTGACACCAATTGGACCACGGCGGATAGGAACAGCGTCTGCTGGACGAAGACGCCAGAGAACCTGCGTGAGATCCTGCGTGCGAGTCCGGGAGGCTACGATCTCGGTCGGCTTCCTGGTCTCGAGTGGCAGGACGAATGGGCGCAGGTCGTCTGCGACCGGATGCTCGCGGGCGAGCATCCGAAGGACATCTGCGTCGACGTAGCTGCACGATGGAAGGGCCGTGTGAAGCATCCTTCGCAACAGGTCCACCTCATGTGGGCCTGTCAGGACGGTATCGCTCGCGCGGTCATCCGCAAGCGGCAGTCGCTCGGTCTCTTCAACTTCGAGGCTCTTGCGGAAGCTCCGGCTCAAGGTCCGGTCGCGTCTCCGCTTCCGCCTCGGCGTGGTGAAAACACAGAAGGGGCACGTCCAGGCACCTGGTA
>ERZ1292632.1801-Hain-H43-01um-R2-1801-length-19554-cov-16_pt1 | contig 19554 bp, 22 predicted proteins | sample MGYA00564407_ERZ1292632 | MGnify/ENA primary metagenome ERZ1292632 (study PRJEB36523, sample SAMEA6512637) | groundwater metagenome | collected 2019-01-08 | study: AquaDiva: Metagenomics assemblies of 32 groundwater samples | reverse complement strand
TCAGATACCACCAGAACAGCCATAGCAACCATAGGCCAGCCCCGGCCACGATGACGTATACCCAAAGCTGCTGAATCCACTCGGCTAGAACCATTGCACTACCTCTTTCCATTCAGCTCTACCGCTCAGCTACCAGATAAATTGTAGCTGGCAGCGTGGACAAGTATGCTTCTATAGTCTCTCTGTCCACGATTGGGACAGGCATATCAGGTAGGTGCTTGCGTAAGCAATGTATTGCCGGTAAAGAAAATCTACCTTCAGCCCGGGCTTCAAGGAGGAGTCTAATCTCCCACCTATACCATTTTGTTTTCAGCATTGTCTCCTTCCTTTTGAACAGGCTTCAGATTCGTTCTGGCCTCTTGCAAAAGGGGATGGTCTCGACGGGGGAAGGGAAACATCTTGCCATCCTCCCGCCGAACTATGGCGTTCTTGGGCCCTAACTTTGTTACCACAAGAACTGTGTCGTGGGTGAAACGGGACCGGCGGAATAGCCACTCTATTGGAAGAGCTCGCAGGGTTACTCGCATCCCGACTTGAAGCTGGTCAGCATAGTATTCCCGTGGCTTTGCTCTAGCTTGCTCATTCCCTTCTCCTTTCTCCATGTCCTCTCCTCCCCTTATAGCTCTGCGGCCAATTCCCGCAACACTCCCATTACCCCAAAGGATGGTGACAAGCCATAATGCTCTGCAACTATAGCCTGGTGTTCCGGTAACAACTGCCCCTTATCAGCCAATAGGCGCAAAGCCTTAATAGGAGCTAAGTCCCTTGACACCATAGCCCTGACTGTCCGTTTCAATAATGTATCTTCCATTGCCTTCTCCCCCTGGCCGGGGCCTTAACGCCCCTGCACCTATTTATGCTCAAAAGTCTTGTGGCTCGATTCTGGCAGCATTTCGATACCAGGCAATACGATTGTATGTCCACTGCCGTCACGCCTTTTGTAGACCCTCTTAGCTTTGGGCCTTCCTTGCCCACTTGATTTGTGCCAGGGATGCAACTGATAAGAGCGGAAACAGTATAGCGAATAGCCATGACGATCCCGTGTTGCTTCGCAAGCTCCCCTGGCATTCGAGCCCAGCGTGTAAAGATTAGCTTGCAATGCTGGGCTATATTCTACTGCTACAATGGTGCGGGGCCGATGGCGAGCTAGCTCGATATATGCTGGCGTCCGGCCGTTAAGGTAAACCCTATCGCCCACTTGGAACTTGCCTTGATAATGGCTATTTACGTGGCAAGCTATGCAAAGCACTATCACGTTATCCCGTATGTAACCTAGACGCGGCACTAGACGGTGTAAATCTCGTTCGCCCATGCTGCCACATCGGACACAAGGTCGCTGCTCTACACCTATTAGTTGGCGGTGAAGGTACTGATGATAATGCCTAGTGTTCATGTTACCTTCTTTCCCTTCCTCTCATTTACGCTCAAAATGAGGACACCTTCCATCGTTAATATCCCGGCAAAACTTGTAGGGGTGGTTAGGGAAATAACGGTCTCCAAGACTGTTTAGCTGACATGGTTTTAGCTTTCCATCATAAGGATCAATAGTTTTAGGAAAAGGTGCAGCCATACAGAAGTGGTTGTACCAAATATGGCTACGTGTAGAATTTGGTTCTGAATTGTGGAAGAACCGACATTCAAGACAAACTGTTACTACCTCTTGCTGTAGGATGCGATCTGCTTCTTCGTTAATGGTCATATTGTCATCTCCCCATTTACGCTCAAAAGTCTTGCTCAATGAAACCTCGAAACCTCATGATAATGAGTAACAGCTACATAGCCTTTAGACAAGCTTCCCGCTCTTCGGGAGAGACCAGAGGTGGCCCTGCTTTGGTCGGCTTACAAAGCTGGTCTAGTGCCGCTAGTGCCTTTGCTACTTGGGCCTTACTTAGTTTCATTGCCTTCCCCCTAGGCCGGGGTTACTGCCCCTGCGCCTCCCTAGCCAAATAAAAAGCCACCCTGCTCGGATGTTAGATTTCCGAGACGGCGGGTGGCTGTCTTGACAGCGGACAGTTTTTAACTTTGCTTGCGCAACTGTCGGCGCAAGTCCCGAATTTGGCGGTTACGGAGGCTGAGTCGGGCCTTAGCCTCTTTAAGAGATTCAGCCAGTTCTTCGACAACTAGCTTAATCTCTGCCTCGGGGAATACTAAGTCCAAGTATTCGCCGAAGGTTCGGGGATACTCCAGAGGATAGACATAGGTCGTTCCCCTAGAGCGATAACATAGTTCAAAGCCTGCAGCTTCTTCAATAAAGCCGCACTCATAGTTGGAGTCCGACTGGGCGGACACGTAGTCTGTCCAGTCCTTAACTATGTTCTTCATTTGTGATTCCCCTGCCACCCGCCTCAGAGTGGCTAGGAGGTATTATTCAGTTGTTAAAGTGCCTTTAGTGTTCCTTCTGCCAGGAAGACTATACCACGAGGGGGTATACATAACAAGCCCCTAGACAGCCACTTACAACGGGCTAGAACACTTTAGAGATAGTTTCCTGTTTATTCCTACCCAAAACCATGAATTTTCTCCCCTTTTCTCCATCTTCCTCAATCTCAGCATTACCCGCAGGTAAAGATTTCTTCACAAGAGTTCATACAGACTGTACCAAGCCATTTGACATATCATTACTAAACTGCTATAATATACTTGGGAGGATGTAAGGCACTACTACAATGCCTAGAGGCGGTAAAAGACAAGGCGCAGGCCGCAAACCGGGCCTACATACTCTAGCACTCGCTCGCAAAACTACCGGCTTAACCCAGCCCGATACTATGGGCTTCAACGCAAGGGAGCTCGAAGTGGCCGAGTTACTCGCTGAAGGCAATTCGGCTCGAGAGATACAGCGACGTACTGGGATAGCTGCAAGCACTGTTGGAGACTGGTTAAAGAACCCGGCCTTTGTGGTCATGCGAGATCGGCATATTATGGAGTTAATGGAGTCCAGGAAGGCCTCTTACAAGCCCCATGTGCCACAAGCCCTGGCCAATGTTGGCCACCACCTGCAAAAGAAGAACCCCGATATGAGCAAGTGGGTATTGGAGATGGTGCAGGGCAAGCCCCTAGCACTAATCGCCACTAAGTCCGACATCACTATTCACCTTGACCTTGGCAGTATACCTGAAGATGAAGTCCTTGATGCTGACTACATAGAACTCGATGCTGAATAACACATTATGTCAACCTTACCCACGCAGCCGCACGCTAGGCGGGCGCAGCGCAGGGCACGGCCACGCACTAGGTGCGGGGAGCGCAGGGCACGAACGAGAGATGAATTCATGGAGGGTCCCTCTCCTCTTGAAATTCAAATACCTAATTTCCGAAATTCCTAATTTCAGAGAATCGAATAATCAAAGAATCAGAAGTGTTACCCTTCCAAGCTAGATGGGACGACACCCACATTAGATGTGCTCTGTGCCAGTTTGTGGCTCATGCTGGCGATTCAGATACAGGTTACGACAAACTTAGAAATCATTTCTATGGGATGCACAAGGTGGAGGGAAGGAGGCTAATGGGACAACTGAAGGAATGGAAGTTCCGGGTTGACTCTCCTATTTAACTATAACTGAATGGGAGCGACATCATTATGGCCTTAACTCCCTTTGGGTGGCAGCGAAACTTTATTAACTATGGTCTCAAGCCTCCTGGTCAAGACTACCTCCTAATGCGGGTAGTTGGAGGTCGTGGAGCTTGTAAGACCTTTGCTGAAATAGCCAGAGCCGTTAAGTATGCTCTGCTCTATGAGAAATCACGAGGTGTTTTTATCGTAACTATTGAGGATAACATCACCTCAGCTATGCTGCCTATCTTCCATACTGTCTGTTCCCAGATGGGCATGGAGTATGGCACACACTGGACTTATCATGCCGAAGCCAAATTTATCAGCTTCATCAATGGCAGCACTGTCATGTTTCGCAGTGCTGAACGTCCTGGGAATGTCCGTAGTCATAGCTTTGCCTGGTTCTGCCTCGATGAGTGGTGGGATATGCCAGAGGAGATTTTCCACACCCTACTACCTGCACTACGCCAAGCAGGGTATCCCCACCAAGCTTGGCTGGCTTCGACACCAGCTTCTAAAAGCCATTGGTGCCGAAAATACTTTCTCCCCCACAAGTATGCACGGGAGTTTGATGAGCCTGTCCATGACCTCTCTACTAAGGGATGGCACCTCCTTTCCTTCAAGGCAACTACTGAAGAGGCATCCAGATACACTGAACTCTCTGGCATATCCCCCATAGGTTATCAAGGCATGTTAATAGCTCTAGGTGGCCCTGATTCCCTTATGGCTCGACAACAGCTCTTTGGGGAAGAGGTGTTAATGGAGGGGCTGCGTTACCCAACGTGGAATCCTGATTATCATATGAAGTTACCTGAAGTTTGGGGCGGTGCACCAAAGCGCATTCTAGCAGGTGTGGACTTTGGGGGTAGCTTGGCAAGTACCGCTGTTGTAGTGGAGGGGGTTGATGAAACCGGGCTGCGTTACTACCTCATGGATGAATGGGGGAAACGATGCTGTGAGGAGCAGGAATTGGTTCGGGTCTGTTACAAGTTGAAGTCCCAACATGGGATTGAATATTTCATCTGTGATTCGGCTGACCCCCGTTGGATTAGAGCATTGCAAGCTGCTGGCCTACCTGCCCTATCATCGGGGAAGAAGGATAGGGGTTACGGCATGTTAGCGTGTATGGCAGCCCTTAATGCTACAGTAAATGGAGAACAGGGGTTTTTTGCTGACCCTAAGATGAAGCAATGGCGCAATGAGATTGAAAACTACGTTATTGACGATGACAAACCTAAGAAGCAACGGGATGACTTCATGGATGCTTGGCGTATGGTTCAGACAGCTATTGCACAATATCTAGCTGCACGTAATGTTCAGGCTCCACCTGTTCTCCACTTCAACTTCTCAATAGGCTTTCGTAAATAGGTAGGTATTATGGCTCGTAAACGTAAAGCAGATGAATATGAACTCTCCGATGACGCTCTAAAGAATTACATAGCGGAACTGAATGCAGTCCTGTCTGAGAAGTATACACAGCGCAATACCAATATCGAGCTAATCCGTTCATATCGCATGATGCGTCAGGAGGTAGACATTCCTGATGCTTACCGCAAGAATGTTACAGTCTATCGTAGCCCTATTATTTATGATTATCTACGCCGTGCAGCAGCTATCTTTGGCGATGAATACCCCCAACCTAAAGTGCTACCAGCTAAACCTGGTGTTTCAGCTCAGGCCAAATCATCCTTAATTGAAAAGTGGCTTATGGCCTTTTACCAATATATGAATCGGAAGCGTCCTCTTCTACCATACTTGAAAGATGCCATTGTAGCTGATGGGGCTGCAGTTTGGAAGATACTTCTCGACTGGCACGCTTGGGGAGATATTCCCACTAAGGATAAGGGAGAGAAGGCTGAGACCTATAATCGGCGAGTATCTCAGGCAAGACAAGGAGTTATACCCATCAAGTGGGAGCCTATTCGCCCTGAAACCTTCTATCCTGTCTATGGCATAGATGGACTAGAAGAGGTCTTAGAGGTCTCTAAACGGGAACTATTGCCTCTAGTTCGCAAATATGGCCTGAAGACTGATTATAATAGTCGTCTATCCCGCTATGGCGAGAAGTTACCTAACGCTAAGGAAACCTGCGACTTTATTGAGTGGTTCAATGGTGAGGAGTTCGCCTATCTTGTTGATGGCGAGATTATTCGACGGGGCAAGCACAACTATGGGCGTGTTCCCTACTTTGAAGCCCATGCCACAACTACTAGCTCCACACTGCCTGAAGACCAGTGGCTTAGCTTTGCTCATCCCATTTTGCCCCTTGTAGCTCAGGTAGATACTCTCGTAACTGTCTTTCAGAACTGGGGTATTATAACAGCCTTCCCTATCCCTCATCTTGAGGCTACAGGGGAGCTTGCCCTATCTACTACTTATGACTCGACCTTCAAGTTTGAGTTGCAACCTGGGCAGGGTTTTCGTGATATTCCTGGTTATAAGGTCTCCTTCCTTCAGCCGCCTCCTATCGGCACTACCCTAGCCAACTTCCTAGAGTATCTCTCACGAGAAGTAGACAAGCTCGTTCTAGCCCCTGTTTTACAGGGAATTGTCGCGGGAGAAATGTCAGGTGTCATGGGGGCAATGATGGTCTCGGTGGCTAAGTCCATGTTTGGGCCAGCAGTGCGTAACTTGGAGAGTGCCTTTGATGAAGCTGCCATATTTGTGCTGCACCTTATCAAGGATGTTCTAAAGGACTCTGTGGCCATCTTATCTAATGGCGGTAAAGATAGTGAGTGGGTAGAAATAGGCCCAGATGATATTGAGGGCTGGGTTCAGCATAGCCTGCAACCAGTTATACCTGCAGAAGCACAAATCAACTTTATGAACACGGCTGCTGCAGTAGGGCAAGGACTAGCCGCTAGGCGGGAGGCAGTTGAGGCAAGGGGGCATCATAATCCAGAGGAGATACTGGAGGAAATCCAGGTTGAGGATATTATGAATATGCCCCAAGTTCTTAACCTAATTATGTCTAAAGTCTTGCAGCAATTAGGGCAAGGTGAGACACCGGTGCAGCCACTTGGCACACCAGCTACTCCTCCCGTGGGGCCTGGCGGGTTTGGTATTCCTGCCGTAGCCGGAGTTCAAAGGCCATTACCACCTACGGGAGGCCCATAGCAAGATGGCTAGAAGCGAACATCCTGTCGAACGGATAGTGCGATTAACCGTTGAAGCTATCAATGCTCGTGTTGACGCCATTGTCGAGTCTCTCAAGATTGATGGTCGCCCCATCTTCAGCATCAAGCTGACTAGGGAGGAGAAGCTACAACGTTGGCTTGACCCTGCAGCTAGAGCTGGGATAGAAGGACGAATTGGCCAGACTTTGGGGCTGGAAGAACTGGAGAATTATCGCAAAGAGATGGACAAGCTGCAACAAGAGAGTGGACAACCTTAGATGCACGAGGTTTTAGAATGACACCACAAGAAAGAGCCGCAGCCATTCAAGAGTTAGTTACTATCGGTGGTATTTCTATTAGTGAGATTGGGAACACCGATGATCAGATAGCTGCCAAGTATATGGAGGTCTTTGGGCGGTATCCTGAAGGCTATCAAGCTGTCCCTACAGCACCAACACCTGCGGCAGGTTATCAGCCTATAACAGCCCCTAGCCAACTGCCACGAGGAATCTCTGAGGCAGATGAGCAGCGCATGTATGACTACCTCCTGGATCGTGTTACTAATTTACAGAGGCAGAGACCTCATGCTGATGTTCAATCGGTTAATTCAGCTATTTCCACAGTAGAGGACATACTGCGGGAAGTCAATATGACGGCGGAGAAGGCAGGTGGCACTTATTCTGCTCTTCTTGGTCGAACCTCTTATTCTCCTAAGTGGCAAGGGCTTATTCAATCAGCTACTAATCTTAGAAGTCGGTTAGAATCCGACTTTGGGGAGATGACCAAGCTGGCTCCAACTACACCCAAAGAGCCTACTGAGCATCCTTTGGCAAGTTTGGAGAGGTTAGCAGGACGAAAACTATCGCCTGCAGAACTAGAAGCCTATATTGGTCGTCAAATCTATGGTGCACCTCGTGAGCCTGGTGAACCTCGTGTTACTCAAGCTCAGACATTAGCTGAGAAGCAGGAAGCCTTAGCTCAATACAAAGCTCTATATCCTGATTTGAGTCCAGCAGATGAGCAGCGTTTCCTATTAGGCTTTGCCCCGACCAAGGAAAAGGAAGATGAGGGAGATGAACAGGCTTGGGCCAGGCTACTTTACGAGCAGGAACGAGCTGATGAAAGGTCTAAGTTAGAACGGGAACTACGAAACACGATAGCTCGCATGGAGGAACGCAGCCGCTTGGAACAGGCAATATCTCAGGTTAGTCTTCAAGCAAGTATGCGGGCTATTCCCCCAGGCATGGAGTTTGTCCCTGGCTTTGAGCCTGGTGGCCCAATGGAAGCTCTCTATCAAGGCATGGGGCTTTCGGGCTTTACTCCACAGAAGGCTACAGGCTATGCCCCCGACATTTCAGGAATACAACGCCTCTTGGCGGAATTAGGAGCTTAAACTATGGCTGAAATGCCCCCAATTTTCAATCCAGACCCATATCGCATTGGTTTAGATGCAGCGAATTTATACTATCTACTTTACCGACTAAAGAACCTGGATATGCCCCAGGCGGAGACCGAACGACACCGTCTAGCTTTGCAAGCTGGCCTTGATTATGCTCGGCTATTCGGTTTTTCCATACCCCCTGACTACTTTGAGCAATTCTTATCACGCAGTAGCCCTGGGATTGTCCCCGCGGCTACTGGAGTCAGACCTGAAGACTTGGCCAACATTAAACAGCAACTAACCAGTGCTGGCTGGCCTGGTGGTTCAGATGACGAGGCTGTCAGGAAGTTTCTGGAGACATCAGGTAATGACCCAACTCAACAGGAGCTAGTAAAAAGGCTACGAGGTGGTGGCACGGCTGCGCCTGCCATCCCTACTGTTGACCCTGGTACTAGGGTGGCCCTAGATAGAATGGGCGAGATGTTCAAGTCTCAATATGGTCGTGCTCCAACTCAGGATGAGGAAATGGGCTGGTTGGGCTACATGGCACAGAAGAAGGCAGGAACATTACCACCTGAACTATCTCGTCCCTGGGACGTGGCAAGTCAATTATTGCCAGCAGGTTTCGAACGTTATGCCCAGAAAGGTCGTTATGAAAGAGACTTTGAGAAGTGGGTTCCCAATCTACCTTCTGAGGGCTGGCCTAATCGCTATACCTTTGAGGGAGCTAACTTAGTAGCTAATCCCCGCAGTCTAGGAGCCAACATAGCCATGTTAGGCATGAGTCCTCAAGCGGGCATGAATCTGGTAACACAATCCCCGGCTATGCAGGCTGGCATGATACCAACAACTGAGTTTGCTAAAATGGCAGGGCAACCTCAGAACATTGGGCAAGCCCTACTGCAATATGGCTATACTCCTGAGCAAGTAACTCAGACCTTTCAAGGCACTCCTACTTATCGGCAGATGAATCCTTATGGGCAGACATCAACGACACAATTTCCTATTGGCATAAATCCACCGCCCGGCCCCGGCCCTGGCCCAATTCAATTCCAACCAGGTGGTGGTTGGGCTGGTATTGAAGGAGGCCCAGAGTTCTTTCCTGATGGAACACGCAATCCTATGTATTTGCCACCATATACAGGTGATCCTAATAGAATACGCTTAGGTGAACAGCCACCAGTTGGTGGGCCTGTGGGGCCAGGAGTGCCTTTGCGAGAACCAGAATTCCCCTATGGAGTGCCTTTGCCAGGACCACCTCTAATATCACCGCCACCTGGTTCTCCCTTTCCTATGCCTATAATACAACCTGGGTGGGGGCCAGATCAGGCTGCAATAGATAAAATGAGTGGGATGTTTCAAGCGCAATATGGTCGTATGCCAACTGAAGATGAACAAAGAGGTTGGCTAGAATATATGAGGCAGAAGAAGCTAGGTCAACTTGATCCAAGTCTGTATCGTCCTTGGGATGTAGCTGCCGATTTGTTACCCCCTGGTTATGAAAATCGTCCTCAGACTGGATACTTCAATAGGCAAACAGGCAAATGGGAGTTTGGAGAACCAGGTGGCGGTGATGAGCTTCTAGACTGGGGTTTACCAGGGCCTCCTAGCCCACCAGGGCCTCCTAGCCCACCACAGTTTCCTGTTGGCCCATCTCCTTTTCCTCTGCCAGGGCCTCCACAATCTCCAGGAGGCTATCCTCCTGGCACTGGTATCCCGCCTGGAGCCCCTCGCACGCCTGGACAAGCACCTGGACAAGGACAATATGCTCCAATGGGCCGCCATCTCCCCTATCGTCAAACCCGCTATGACCTCCGCTACAATCCCTCCAAGATTGCAGCCCTGGAAAGTATGTTTAGCTGGTGGGGACAACGTCCTGAAGACTGGCTTGGTGAATTTCAAGCCTACGGGCCCAAAGGGGCAGTTAGCCCATTAACGAGGTTCTTTTAAGGTAACAAGGACAACATGGCACTTTGGGATTACGAACTAGAAGACGTATATCAGGAACGTCAACCGCTTCTTTCAGTGAAGAGCGCTCTGCGGCGAGAGGAGCTAAGGCGAGCTAGGAAGCCCCCTATGCCTCCTATGCCAACCCACCTATTACCTGGAGGCTTAGAGGGCTTGCCAGGTTACACTCCACCCATGCCACCTGCGGGGCTGGGAGAGATTATGAGTAGGCTAGGGCCATTAGCTGGAGTGCAACAGGAACTAGCAGCAGCCACCTTTGGCAAGGAGGGCTTCCAACTATTCAATCCACCTCCAAGAGAAGAACTACTCAGGCAATGGGCTGAGACTCCTGAGCCTTTCCCTGGTGCTAAGGGAGGACTGGAGTTGTTAATGCCAGGGTTTGAAGACATCACCCTTGGCGGAGCACTCGCTGGCGATATAGCTCGTGGCGGAGCCAGAGCCACATCTGGCTTGCTCAGAATAGCTAAGAACATCCTAGCACCAACACCTAGTGAGGTTATGAAGGTTTCACCTTCAATAATGAAGGTAGCTGAGTATATTCGGGGGCTTACCCCTGAAATAGCCATGCAGAAAGCTCTACGACGTCCAGAACGAGGCCGTAGAATTGGGGAAGCTATGGATGTATTGCAAGCTGAGCCAACTTGGGCTGGACTAACTAAGGCTAAGGAGAAGCTAGGAGGAGCATTGCCGAAGGTGGGTTGGGCAGGTAAGGCTGACTACTTCACCCCTGAAGAAATCAATGAGCTACTCACTATGGTTGTGAAATATCCCTTTCGTAAAGGGAAATATCCTTTACAAGAGGTAGGAGAACAAGGCTACGAGAATATCAATGCTGCAGATGCCCTCAGAAGACTTTTAGGTATGGATGAAGAGGGTAGGGTTCTCAAGGGGGGTGTTGGAGAGATTATATCTGAGTTACCTCGCCCCTTTGAACAGAAATTGCTAGAAGAGGTCTTTGGTGAACCCTTTGTCCAGGCCATCTTATCTAAGCGTGGCATGGGAGCAAAGGCGTGGGCAGCTTTTCGGGATGGACTTGGTATTCCCAAATCTATCAAGGCATCTTATGATGCTTCGGCTCCATTCCGCCAAGCTATTGTGCTAGTAACTGAACCAGCTTTCTGGAAGAGTATGCCCGACATGTTTAGGGCAATGGCTAATCCCAAGACGGCAGAGGCTATCTACGATGCCATGATTAGCCATCCTCGCTATGATGATGTAGTTGGTGATGGCTACAAGCAAATGAGAGTAAGCCTCACAAAATGGGGCCCTGGTGCTCGATTAGCTGAACGAGAAGAGATGTTCTACACCAAGTGGGCCTCGAAGATACCTGGTGTAGCTGCCTCAGAACGAGCCTTTGTCACCTTCCTCAATAAGGTGCGTTTCGATATGGCTCTTAACCAGCTAAAGAAAATGGATGAGGCGGGTGTCTCTCCTGAAACTTACCAGAAGGTAGGTGCCTTCCTCAATGCAGCCACAGGCCGAGGCGATATTGGAAAACTGGAAGGCCTTGCCGAGTTTCTAAATGCAGGCTTCTGGTCGCCACGTTTTGTAGCCTCCAGATTTCAAGCACCTATGTCTCTTTTCTCTAAAGACCCTTATGTTCGTAAGTTAGCAGCTAGAGAGTTTGCAGGCTTCCTGGGAACAGGAGCAGGTATTCTAACTCTATTGGATTTCACTGATATAGCTGATGTGGAGCTTGACCCTCGTTCCTCTGACTTTGGCAAAGTTCGTATTGGCCCACTTAGTTATGACTTCTGGGGTGGCTATCAACAGGTAGTACGCCTGGTCTATCAGGGTGCCTTAGCTACTGGCAAAGCCCTAACAGGTAAGGGTCTCAAGGGTGAATATAAGACAGCTTCAGGTGCAGTATACGAAACTGGATTACTTGATACAGTAGCTCGATTCTTGCAAAGCAAGATGGCCCCTGGCCCATCCCTCGTTGGTGATGTTGCCAGGGGCGAGACGATTATTGGTGAGCCAATGGAAGCAACACCAGAGGTAGCTTTGCGGGAACTGCGAGACTTATTCGCCCCTATGTTCCTTGAAGATGTCTATGATGCTATGGGCGAGCTAGGTATTACTGGCCCCCTTTACGCTATACCTTCAGCACTTGGAGTTGGTGTTCAAATCTACCACACTTTACCTACTATACGAGACAAGGTAGCTAATGAAATCTACGGAGTTGACTTTGATGCTCTTCGAGATAAGCCCATACAGGCTATGACTGTAGACCGTCAAGCTCGTGAGCGACTAGGGAAGCGAGTTCCCAGCGAGTCTGACAAGATTTGGGATAAATACAATGAGCAAGTTGAGGCTAGGGCCAGGATGTTTCTAGCAAAAGAGATTCCTGGAAGTCAGTTTATGGATGAATATAATGACCTGGTCTCTAAACGTAGTTCTGAGATACGGGCCACAATGGTAGAGCCATTAGCCGAAGCGCCAAAGACTCCACTAGAGCAACGATACCAGGATTACGTTGAGAGGTTGAGCAATCTTGCCCTGACCGGAGAACAGAGGGCAGAACTAGCTCAGAGTGAAAAGGCCAATTTATCTCCTGAAGAATTGCAATACTTTAATGATAAGGAACTAGCCAACATTGCCCGTCTACCAGTACAAGCTAGAGACGTAGTGCGACGCATGATTCAAGATAAGCGTCTACTCGAACCCTACTGGAAGGTTCGAGAGGACACCATGAAGGAATTGGGATTCTGGGATGCGTATAGGGGATTGACTCCACTAGAACGCCAAAAGGCAGACCTCTATGACCCCAATTTGAGGGTTATTAGTGAGATTGTGGAGAGACGCCGAAAGGTGCTAAAGATTCAAAACCCTGAATTAGACCGTGTTCTGTCTACTTGGTATGGGCGCAAACCCATATTTGAAGAAAACATTGAAAGCAAGTAATAACAAGGAGAGTGCAAAATGACAGAGTTGGACGAAACTGGAGTTGTGGCAGGAGAAGAAATCTCTCCTACTCAGGCACCAGTAACACCACCCGAACCTGCCAAGCCCGATTACAGGAAACTTTTGGATGAAGTCCCAGAAGAGGAACTTATCCGCCATACTCGTGTAAATGCACGAGCACAAAGTATTGCTGACAAGAAGGGTCAGCAATTTATACGAGACCATCAAGAGAAGCAACTACAAGCTCAAAAGGAGTTTCAGGAAGCTTCACAGATTATGCAAACTTTCCAAGCCATGCCACCAGAACAGCAGAGGACCTGGATGGCTATACCGTCCCTGAAGGAGCAAATAGACAAAGCCTATAGCAGTCTCTACTACGGCAAGTATCTGGATCAAGCTTATCAGCAACGCCAGAGTGCTGCCATGAAAGAGCTGAGACAGCTATTGGACGGTGATGACTTCTTTCAAGGCATGGAGCATGAGAAACTGGAAAGTGGTGCTAAGAGCATTCCTGAATATCTCCATGCTGCCCTACAACATGGGAAAGAGAAGCTTGTAACGTCAATGCGTACCGAGTTGAAGGCCAAGTTCGATGCAGAACTGGCTGAGAGACTTGGGACTGCAACATCATCGCCTGAGATAATGCCTGGTGGTAGTCCTGTATCACGAATGTCTTATGACCAGTATCGTAGGCTGCCACTGGAAGAAAAGGCTAAAATCTCCCCAGATGAGCTAGATGCCATTATTGCTAGTAGCTACCCTACTAGGCGATGAACTTGTGCAGCCTTTGTCCTGACCCAGGTATGTGTTGTCGTTATGTGGAACTTCCCCTAGCCCGCAGGTTGACTCAAGATGAGCAACACTGGGTCGAGTTACATCCTGGGTTGTCCTATGTTAATAACAAGGCCGACCCCATATTACACATTCAGGTAACTTGTAATGCCCTCAAAGATGGGCAATGCAAGCTTTACCATTCTTCAGAACGTCCCAGGCTTTGCGCTCTCTGGCCTGACAAGCCGAGGGAACAAGCACCTGTGGGATGTACTTATAGGACTTGAACATATTATCACCTCCACTCACAGTAGAACATACTGCTTGAGTGGTTGTAAAGGAGAACAATTTTGGCTGGAACACTGACCGTTACACAAGCCGCATGTCATATACCCGAATTATGGAGTGATGCCACGAGAGATGCAGTAGAGGCTAACGTAGTAGCTGCTGGTCTAGTTGACCAAACCATGACGGCAGCGCTCAAGGGTGGGTCTGGGGATACCATGAATATCCCCTACATCTCCAATCCTACAGCTTCGACCAAGACTGCCAATACCAATATCTCACTAGAGGTTATTGGGCCGTCTAGTGCAGAGGCAAGTCAGTCCTTCACAGTAGCCACTCACCAGTATGTGAGTTTTGGTGTAGAGAACATCACTGAAGTGCAAAGCAAGACCAATCTGCGGTCGAAATACACTAGTAAGGCTGGGTATGTCCTAGCCGCAGCCGCCGATACCAACTTGCACAGTTTGCCTCAGAGTTTTTCTCAAACTGTAGGGACACTAGGAGTTGAGCCTACCTTTGATAACTGGCTCAGGTCATCTCAGTATCTTGATGATGCCAATGCGCCTGAGACAGGCCGATTTATCATGGTTCGGCCAGCAACCTACTACGCCATGAGGAAGCTAGACCAGTTTGTCAATGCCGATTACACAGAAAGTCTGGGCAAGATGGGCGTGGGTCGCAGTCAAGTAGGAACTATCTTCGGAAACGTTCCTGTTTACAAGACGACTCTAGTCCGTGCCCCTGCTGCTGGCCAGGCTGACAACTGGTTTTGCCACAAAACGGGTGTTTACTACTGCTCTCAGCAACTCAAGTCTAGGGCTGATTTTGTCATTGAGCGGGATGCGGACGTGGTTCTTATGACCCATATCTACGGCTATGCTGAAGCGTTACAGCCCCCTATCACTGCTGGTGGTGGGGCTGCGACTGACGTTTTCAATGTCGTAGTTTATGGTGTGAGTTAATCACTATGTTTCTTCAGGTAGCCCCTGATCTGGAAAGGATGCTTGTATGGCGACGAGGTATCTTAACTGTGCCCCAAGAAGACGCCATCGTATCCTGTTCTTGCATCACCTCGAAATCTTGTAAGGGGTTAGGCCTAAACAACCTACCTCTTATTGCCAGACATTTGCAGCGATACTGCTTGCAAATGGCTGAGAAGTTTCAGGAGAGGATGCGGATTCGGGGCTACCAACTGCAAGGCAACCTTAGATTACATGGCCCCTGGCCTAGTTACGAGTTCAATCAACACCTAGTAGATGTGGAGTCAAGCCTGTGGCGAGAAGCACAAAGGCAAAGTGACCCCACTATTGTGCTGCCTTTGGTAGTTGACCGCACTGCGACTAGTCCCTATTCAGATTATCTTCTAGTGGGACAGTTCTTGAAACAGGCTGTCTTAACTGAGATATGGATACCAAACTCAAAAATATCTTCTTAGGAGGAAACTAATCATGGCTAACGAGCGCATCCCATCTCTATTTCCTGAAGTTCAAGAGCTGCCAACGCCACCGGGTCGAGGAGAACATGCCTATTACCGCCGCCTTAAAGATGGCTGGATTGTTACGGCACCTGCCTGGCCCAGCTTTGAGCAAGACATGAGATTCAAGGGGTTTGAGAGGTTGCACCAGTATGGCACTTTTACTTGTGATATGGGGGAGAAAAAGAACAGGGATGTTCGAGGACAACCTTTAGATGTTATCCGAGAACCCTGGCGGTTAATCCTGCAACAGAAGGGAGCTACGGAGTTTTCCGTAGCTCAAATTATTGCCTTCCGTTGGCATATTCAACCTCCCTACCAGGAAGTTAAATTTCCACAGTTGCAGGGGTTAATCATTACAACTCTTTACTGCCCTGAATGCGAGCAGGGGGTTTTTGCACATCTCGAAGAAAACGAGGCTGCCGACCAACTCCGCATTCACCTCATGTCGGGTATCAATGACCGTCACAAGTATACTCCAAAGGATATGCTGGATTTAGGTACTGAGTGGGGAATCAACCTTATGCCGAGGCGCATCGGAAGACGCCCTGTGAGGCTAGAGAAAACTACGCTAGAGAAAACTACAAGGGCAAGTAAGCAAGAAACAGAAAAAGAAACGGAAACTGAATTAGCTGCCTTACAAGGTGAGGTGCTTCAGAAAGGAGTGGCTAAAAACAATGGCTGAATTAAAGTTCTATAAGCGTTCTAGGACAGGCTGGACACCAACAAGTTATACGGTCAACCAAACATTTCAAATGTGGAATGTAGCTGTGGGAGACTTAGTAGGCCCCCTCTTTGTGAGGGTACGTGTTGCCTTTGATGGTACATCACCTTCTTTCTCCATTGGAGATGGCGATGCTGTAGCCCGCTTTATGACAACCACCGAGGCAGGGGCAGAGACCACAGGTCTCAAGATAGGTCGAGGTGTTTCAGGTGGTAGCTATATCTTGGATGGCAAGTATCTCTATACCGCTGCCGACACCATAGACATCACCTTCACAGCGGCCACTGGTTCACCAACAGTGGGAACAATAGATGTCTGGGCCTACATTGCCAAAGTTGACCCACATTGAGCCAACGCAAAATAAATAAATAAGGAGCCAACGCAAAATGGGAGACTTTACAGTACAGGGACCATCAGTTACCCTGCCCGACTTTAATCCTAGTGGCGCTGGGGACGGCCCAGTAGCCGTTTCTAAAAGGGGCGAAACCCTTGCAGTGCCCTGGTATCAGGAATGGGTGAATAAGGGGCGTGTTTACCAAGCAGGCAACCCTACCGTAGGCACGGCGGTTGCTCTAACAGGAACAGGCTATGTGGCGACAACCCCTGCCTTCCTTCTAACCGTACCCGCGGGCACGGTAGTCATACCTCTGCACATCCGCCTTTTCCAGGGTGGGACTGTAGCAGGTGGTGTCATAACTGTCATCGTGGCAGCGGACACCATTAACCGCTACTCTTCGGGAGGCACTGCGATTACCCCAGTCAACATGAAGATTGGTGGTAGTGGTGCGGCAACAACCGGTGTCGGCGCTCGTGCCTCAGTCTGCTCCTTTTACACAGGGGCAACTGCTGCTGCGGTAACTACACACATCCAGCTTGCGGCAGCGATTATCACCCATGATGTAGGGACTACCCCATTCACAATGCAGACTCGATTTGAATGGGCACCTATCGCCAATGGTGAGCCTGCGCCTCAGCTAGTTGGGCCAGCTTCGCTGCTTGTCCATAGCTTTGCAGCCACCACTGCTCCATCATGGCACTACAGTTTCAAGTGGATTGAGCTAGCCGCATAATGAAACTCTTCCTGGGTAGTTGTGTCTGGCGAGAGGAGACTGTTCCTTACTCTACTTCTATGCGCCAACTGGTGCGAGAGTTAGATAAGAGGAATATTCCCTTCCTAGATGCCACCGTGTCGGGAGATGCCCTCATCTCTAGGGCACGTTCCATAGCAGCCTCGGCATTCCTTCGGAGTGATGCCGACATCTTGCTATCTATTGATAGCGACATGTTCTTCACTGCGGAGGACGCTATCAAGCTCTGTGAACGTGCCCTGGAGTTCAAGCTTATCTCGGCTCTCTACATGACACGTTCCTTGCAAACTCAGCCAGCCTTGATGTTATTACCTGGGCAACGCCTAGTCTTTGCAGCTAATAGTGAGCCAGTCGAGGCTGTCTTTGCCTCCACGGGCTTTATGGCGGTGCATCGAGAAGTCTTTGAGATGCTCAAAGAGGATTTACCTCTGTGTCATCAGGGCTGGCAATACCAGGGGATAGACACATCCTTCTACCCTTTTTACATGCCTTTCACTATCCCCTGGGAAGTTGAAGGACACCTTTACCTCTCAGAGGATTGGGCCTTCTGCCGAAGGGCTAAGGATAAGGGATTCAAGGTATGGCTTGACCCCAGTATTCGTCTAGGCCACATGGGAGACTACATGTTTACCCTGGAAGATTTAATACGTGCTCCACGTTCTCAACCAGTTCCCCTCATTTTGTATCGGGAGGCTAATGGGCTACTCAAGACCGAGCCTGTCCCTTCCAAACTCTATATACCTACATTTACAAAAGTAGATACAAAAATAGCACAAGGAGGAAAGCTATAACCAATGTCTGATTTAAGAATCTTCAACCAAAACCTTACTGTTGGTCGCAACAATGGCTGGCGTGCTCTTCGAGGAACATCTGATGGCGCTCTTTATGTAGCTGACTATGCGCTGTCAGCGAGTATCGAAGGGCGGGTAATGGGTTGTCACTTCGGCACGCTGACGACACCCTTAGCGACGGCAGCGACCACAGCAATTACTACCCTGCGACCTCAAGCGTGGGTGCGTATCCCTGATGGCACGGTTATTATCCCGTTGGCCGTCGATGTCCTGGTGGAGTCGACAGGTATCACAACTCAGGGGGAAATCTCTATCGCAATGTGCATAGTAGACCCTGGCGATGGCACGGCTGCTGCGGGCACCCTACAACCTGTTAGCCTGAATGCAGCCGCCCCAGTAACCTCGAACTGCACGACTCGCCAACTGGCAACAGGCGACATTACTGCTGAGACGGGACTGCGTGAACTCAAGCGCTTTAGCTTCGCAGCGTCGGCAGTCAACCAGGATTTCACCTGGAATGCAGCGCAAACGCTAGTGGTGCCTGTGTTACGTGGCCCTGCTGGTCTTCTGGTCTACATCGGTGGCAACGCTGTCAACTTCTTTGCCCAGATGCAATGGATTGAACTGGCGGAGTCGGCTGTTAGCTAGTAGCTAAATAAGGCTGGGCCTGCTGATAGAGAAGGGTTCTAGCAGGATGAGTTAGAGGGAGGGACTAGCTCAAATAAAACACTCAACAAGGAGAAGGAGATATGAGTGAAATTAGGGTAAGACGCACCCTGGACGACAATTTAGATGCTGTGGCTCTGGATAATCCTTTCCCTGTTTCAGTAGAAAATAGTGTTGGAGTTGCCAGCAAGGTCTATGCCACACCCTATGTAACTATTCCTGATATTGGCACAGCTTCAGCCTACACTGCTGCCGACGCCTTTGGAGGGAAGTTCATCTTCATTGTGCCCTCTGAAGGCATTATTGAGACTGCCATCATGCTCGACCTTGATGATGAAGGCATAAACACCGAACTCTGGCTTTTTAACCATGATTTTACAGCCACAGCCGACAATGCTGCCTTTGCCGTTAGTGATGGTGATTTGGCCAACTTAGAAGTGGTCATTTCCATTACTAACTTTGTCAACGCTGCCAACAACCAAGTAGGCATAGCCAATAACCTGAGCCTACCCTATACAGCGCCTTCTGGTTCTCTTTGGGGACAATGTGTAACTAGGGGAGCACCTAACATCGCTGCTGCGAATATACCTAAAATTGCCTTGCGTATTTTGGGGGTGAGATAATGGCAGATGCAATACCCCGTGCTGGAGTTTTCGCTTTACAAAAGCTGCGAACTGGTAATTACTACGGCCCTGTGGGCATGGTAGGAGGTGCAGCTACTTTAGCTATTACCGCTAACAATCTCTATGCTGTTCCTTTTTTGGTGCAACGCACCACAACTTGGGATCGTATTGCCCTTCAAGTAACCACTGGAGGAATAGCAACTACCACTGCCC
>ERZ1292632.1794-Hain-H43-01um-R2-1794-length-19614-cov-6_pt1 | contig 19614 bp, 24 predicted proteins | sample MGYA00564407_ERZ1292632 | MGnify/ENA primary metagenome ERZ1292632 (study PRJEB36523, sample SAMEA6512637) | groundwater metagenome | collected 2019-01-08 | study: AquaDiva: Metagenomics assemblies of 32 groundwater samples | reverse complement strand
TTCGGTTGTGATTGATTTAGTAAAGAAGATTGACGCGCAGGTCTCGGCGAAGGAATATTAAACTATGATAAAAACTTTCGTCTTTATGGGTCGTCCCGGTTCTGGCAAGGGTAAGCAGTCTAAATTGCTCGCCGAAAAGTTAAAATGCAAACTTTTTTCTACAGGAGCTCGCGTTCGTGAGGTTGCTCAAGAAAATTCTTCACTCGGACATAAGATAAAAGAAATTCATGATTCAGGTGACCTGACACCGTCATGGTTTGTCTCTTTCCTTTTTGAAGAGGCATATTTGGCACTAGATAATAATGAGGCAATAATTTTTGACGGACTTGGGCGTAAAGAACCAGAGGCTCGACTTTTTGCTGAGATTAGTGACTGGCTCGATCGAGATTTTCGCGTTATTTATCTTGATGTTTCAGAACAATCAGTCATAAAGCGGCTCAACAAACGCCGTGTGATAGAGGGACGAGCAGATGATAGTAATATTCAAAATCGTTTCGATAATTTTAATGCCCAAACCATTCCATCTCTAAATTTCTTTCGCTCCATAAATAAAGTGATTGATATAAATGGTGGACCATTGCCAGATGCGGTCTTTGCCGAATTGTGGCAAAAAGTCTCTGCGCTATGATTAGACTTAAAACTCCGGAAGAGATAGAAATTTTGAGAGAAGGCGGGAGAAGACTTGCGGAAATTCTTTCTGTCCTAGCCTCGAAAGTTGCGCCCGGTGTTTCTTCATTTGAACTCGAAAGAGAAGCTTTGCGAATGATAAAAGAGGGCGGCGACAAGCCGGCCTTTCTCGGTTATAGCCCGCAGGGAGCCAGACGTCCGTTTCCTGCGGCGCTGTGTCTTTCCATAAATGAGGAGATTGTCCACGGCATACCAAATGAGACAGAGAAGATAATAAAAGAAGGCGATATTGTCTCGCTTGATTTCGGTTTGCTGCATCGAGGTTTGATTACTGATGCCGCTGTTACTGTACCAGCAGGTGTGGTTGGCGAGCAGTCGAAGAGACTTATTGAGACGACTAAAATGGCGCTCGAATGTGGTATTAAGGCCGCTAAACCCGGCAATACTATCGGAGACATAGGCGCCGCTATCAGCAAAGTAGTTTCAAAAAGTGGTTTTACCCTCACTGAAAATCTTGTGGGTCATGGCGTGGGATACAAAGTTCATGAAGATCCGTTTGTGCCAAACTTCGGTATTGCCGGGAAAGGGGAGAAATTGGCCCCCGGGCTGGTTATCGCTTTGGAGCCAATGGTTAACGTTGGAAAAGCAAGCAATAAGATATTGTCCGATGGTTATACTATTGTGACTCGCGATGGTTCTAGAAGCGCTCATTTCGAACATACGATTGCAATTACAGAAAAAGGAAATATAATACTAACTCAATGAATCCCGTTAGAAGTAATATAAAATGAAATATCTTTATACCAGACGCATTATTAGCAATAACTTCTAACGGGATGAAACATCTGAAAAAGGAACAAACTTTTGTTCTTGTTAAACCGGACGGTGTGCAGAAAGGGTTGATCGGAGAAATTATTAAGCGTTTCGAGCAGAGAGATCTTAAAATCGTAGCTCTTGAAATGTTTTACCCCACTGTGGAACAGATTGATAATCATTACCCCAAGGATGAGGCGTGGATTAAACGCTTAGGCGAGAAAAGTCTCAGCACTTATGAAAAATATAATATAAATAGCGTGACGCTCCTTGGCACCAGCGATCCGTCTGAGATCGGCCAAATGGTGCGGGGTTGGGTGGTTGATTACATGATCTCTGCGCCTCTTGTACGAATGGTTGTGCAGGGTCTGCATGCCGTTGACATGGTTAGAAAGATTGCGGGTTCCACACTGCCTTATCAAGCTGATATGGGTACCATTCGCGGAGATTTCTCAAATGATTCACCCGCTCTTGCCAACAGTGAGAAACGAGCCGTTATGAATCTGATTCATGCTTCGGAAACAGCGGCAGAAGCCAAGCATGAGATTGCGCATTGGTTTGGAGATTTTAAAGCCCATGAGTATAGGCGATTTGGCGTTGATTAGTAGATTTTTACATATGTTATAATATCTGCAGGGTTATTTGAGGTATTATCTAGCTAAAATATTTTCAGGGAGTCTTAATTGTTTTGCCCCTTGGGGCAGATCTGCAGACACCCACCTAGTTTTTACACTAGGGTATACCAGAATAACCCTAAGAAAATTCCCGATACAAATCGGGAATTTTCTTATTCTAAACTCTGGTATAATAGCCCGATGCGTAAATCGTCTCTGTTATACACAGCTTTCGGTATTATTGTTGTGGTCGGAGTGCTTCATCATATTGCGGTAGCGTTTTATTTGTACTGGACTATCTGGTGGTTTGATATCATGATGCATTTTCTGGCAGGATTTGCCGGAGGATTAGTTATGATGTGGTTTTTTTCACCCACCAGTATCTTTAGAGCCGTTGGGTTTATCTTGGTGTCTGTACTTATTATCGGAGTGGTTTGGGAAACATGGGAATATTTGGCTGATTTAGTCCAGCCTATAAATTATTGGCAAGACACAATATACGATCTTGTGTCGGATATGGTGGGCGCCGCGCTTTCTTGTCTATACGCTTATATTAGCGGAGCGATTCCAAAATTTTCTTTAAAGTCTTCGGGTGTTTGAGAGCGAGTTCTGACAGAATCTTTCTGTCGAGAGCAATTTCTTTGTTTTTAAGCATGGGGATGAATTTTGAGTACGAGAGTCCGTTTTCTTTCAAAAAAGCGGAGAGTCGCACGTTCCAGAGTCTACGGAAGTCGCCCTTCTTATCTTTACGATGAGCAAAGGCATAAGTGCCGGCGTGAAAGATGGCTTCGTTGGCCTGTCTCTCTTTGGTGGAACGACCGAATCGATAACCCTTTACTTTTCTAAGTATATTTTTTCTGGCCTTTAGAGCATCTACACCCTTTTTTACTCGTGTCATAAAATTAATTTAGTGTGTGTATGAGTAGTTGTTTACATATTAACGAGAAAACGCGAACGGGCTTTGTTTTTCATATGGAATTCGACATTACGGCCTTTAGTGCTCTTGGTCGCTCGGCGTTCTTTAATATTGAAATGATTTTGTCCGGTTCGTCGCGCCAGAAGTTTGCCGGTTTTGGTTACCTTGAGTCGCTTGGTATAAGACTTATTGGTTTTTATGGCCACAGTGCCCCGTATACTACTTCTTTTAAGAGAAATGTCCAGCCTGCCTGCCAGCAGGCAGGTTTTGAAAACTAGGCTCTTTCGATGATAGTAGTCATACCCTTCGGGCTCTTTTTAGCGGGGCTGGAAACTTTGTAATCGACGCTGACAAATTTAAGCATGCGATCAATACGTTCCTTTAGAAATTTCTCGTCGAGGTATTTGGCTCTGCCGGGTAAGAAAAGGTCAATCTTAACGCGATTGCCTTCAGAGAGCCATTCGCTTGTCTTCTTAGCTTTCAGGATTAGGTCGTGGTCACCGGTGCCGAGTTTAACCTGCACGGTCTTCACTTCTGCGGAATGGGATTTTTTCGTCTGCTTAGATTTTTTGTTTTCCTCGTAAAGATAGCGCCCGAAATCGGCGATCTTGGCTACCGGCGGGATAGCATTGGGAGAAATTTCGATTAGATCTTTCCCAAACCCGTCGGCTTTCTTGAGAGCTTCTTCCAAGGTGAGGATGCCAAGATTTTCTCCCTTCGGCCCGATAACGCGGAGTTCGCGCACTCTTATTTGCTGGTTAATGCGAGGTTGTTGCAACGTCTGTGGTATGGCTTATTATTAATGTTATTATAAACTATTACTTGATGGAATACAAACATAACCCACCGACTTTAGCCGAATTGAGACAGTCTCGCAAACTGATCAAAAATGATCGTATTCAGCATTTGATGTCTTTATCGGTATCGGAGCGATTAGCCGTTTTCGTGCATAGCCATGTGGGTTCTGTAGGATTTTTCCTCCTCCTCCTTTTTTGGACGATTTTCTGGCTCGCTTGGAACATTTTTGCTCCGATGGAGTATCGCTTTGATCCTGCGCCGGCTTTTGTTATCTGGCTCTTCACTTCCAATATCATTCAGCTGATACTTTTGCCTGTTATTATGGTCGGTCAGAATATTGAGGGCCGAGCGTCCGAGTGGAGGGCTCAGACTGATTTCGAGATCAATAAAAAAGCGGAACATGAAATTGAGGTAATCATCGCTCATCTTGAGAATCAAAACGAATTGCTTCTGGAATTGATTCGAAAGATAGAAAGGAGGTAATATGTAATCAGAGAGGCGGATGAGAAACAAGCGGTCCTTCGCAAGTTATAGTAACGAAATGTGGAAAGGAGGCGGGCATGACAAAGAAGAAAAAGGTTGAAGAGAATATCACCCTCGAAGGTGAGAAATCGGTCCAAGGCGAAGCAAACAACCCCGGGTGGCTGAGCAACATTGAACCGGGGGATGTTTCAGATATCCCCTACGGGCAAGTAGGTCTGATAAAGGAAGATGGGGTTTGGAAACAGATTTACTGAAGACAAAGAAGGGCCGTTGATTGTTATCCGCTTTAATGCAGGGGGTCTGAAACCGAACAAATTAGTCAGACCCCCTTTTTTATTTTTTCTACTTTGTTAAGGAATCTTGGTTAATAAGTGGAGACTATATAAAAAATACAGGGACGGAATTATAAAAAGAAGAGACCTCGCCGAACGTAAAGAGACGAAGTCTCTTCTTTGTCCGGCGAGGTCCTTAACTTGAAACCGTTTCTTATTTCTTATTCTGTCGACGACATTTCTCGCCGTAGTATCGGAATGCTGACGGTATTCGATAGGTGTGAGGCCCTTTGATACACGGAGATGCCGATACCTTGCCAGGCTAGATTGTCACCAGCAATCTGACAGCACGAGATTCCCGCTCCTTGCTCAGCGTCTTGTTCGGCTATCTGGCAGAACGAAATACCAATCACTTGATATGTATTCTTGGCAGCCTGATAAAACGAGATGCCAAACATTTGCCAAGCATTCTGTCCAGCAATTTGGCATAACGAAATGCCGAAAAAGTGAAACGCAGTTTCTCCGGCAACCTGAACTATCCCCACCAAAGAGTAGACACTCCCTGTCTCCGAGAATCCGCCCCACATGGAGCAAATATCCCCGTTGCTGATCGTCCACGGATAGGATACTAGGAAGATGATAACTACCTGCCGCCAATCAAGAGAATACCCCAACCATATAGAAACGCCACATACCAGGCCCGTCATCACGAGGCCTAAAACTAGATTTTTGTTGATACGCATATCGCCCTCCTTTTATTGGTTTGTGTTACTAAGTCTGCTTAGGATGATACATCTTAATATATTGTTTGTCAATAGTTTGTTGAGTTAACACCATGGGGTCGCACTTTTAACAGCTAAAGGTTACATGTGTTAATATCGTTTATATGAAAAAAGTTTTTATCATACACGGCTGGGGAGGTAACCCGGAAGAAGGATGGCTCCCTTGGGCTAAAGCAGAATTGGAAAAAAGAGATTTTGAAGTGCATATTCCAGCCATGCCGGATGCCTATGAGAAGAAACAGCCCACAATTGAAGATCGGATAAATGTCATTCGGGAGATAGCTGGACAACCAGACAGAAACACTTATTTCATTGGTCATAGTATTGGTTGTCAGAGTATTGATCGCTATCTAGAAACCTTATCTCCAGAAACTCGAATAGGAGGAGTGGTGTATGTAGCAGGTTGGCTTACTCTCAAGGGTCTGGATGATTATGAAGATGAAGATAGAAATGCGGCAAAACCCTGGATTGAAACTCCAATAGATTTTGCAAAGGTAAAAATGATTTCTCCCAAGTCAGTGGCTATATTTACCAAAGATGATCCATTTGTGGATATACAAAATGCGGAATTCTATAAAGAAAAACTCGGTTCAACTATTATTATTCTTGAATCCGGAGGACACCTCAATGATGAATCAAATACTAAAGAATTACCTCAAGTAGTAGAAGCTATAACAAAGATGAGTAGTTAGCGGTGGACTTAGTGAGCGAAAATTGGAACTAGCCACATTCTTGGGTTTTTGCTTCGCCCCTCGTAGCTTTATGCGAAGTGAGGAAGTGTCTGAGGCAATTTTAGATAATAGAAAAACCGTCGCATCTGAGGTGGATACGACGGTCTCGGTGGCGGGGGCTAACTGCCTACAAATGAGCAACAAGTTCTAGATAGGCTACTTTCCGAGAAACTTGTTTTCCTCACTTTGTGCCGCAAACCATGCGTTAATAGTGATTCCGATTGCTGTGCAGATATACCACCACAAGGTCGTTAGTATAACCAACGTAAACTGTTTGAGTGGTGTTTGCACGCCATCTGCGATCACAAGCCATGATACGCTTATTATGGCTATTACGATACACAGCCTGAGGACCGACCAAACCCATTTCCTAGGTTTTTTGTAAGTGAGACGACTGGCGGTATATCCACCGATAATCATCCCAAAGCTAATAAATATTAACCAGACTCCCAACATACTTGCCTCCTTCCAATTGATATTTTTATTACACTTATAGGTCCAGGTTAATACTATCATAAGAACCAATATGTGTCAAGTATGGTTGACTTAGTGAGCGAAAATTGCTCTGCCCGTCTGAAGCCTTGGCGAAAGAGGGGGACCAGCTACATTCTTGGGTTTTTGCTTCGCCCCTCGTAGCTTTATGCGAAGTGGGGAAGTGTCTGAATTTATTTTAAATACGAAAACCGCGGAACGGGAGCTTGGCACTCCTCGATTCCGCGGTGAATTACCCTGTCTCACTTGTTCTGATGTTCACGCTGGTTTATAAGTGTTTTTCGAACCAGACGAAGTTATAGCCACTCACAAAGTCTAGGTGTTGGAAGAATGACACCTCATCTTGGTTTTCTGCTCGAACAAAAAAACACATATACGAGGCACCCTTTTGCCTTAGACGGAGGAGGAGCTCTCCGATGAGTTGCTGGCCGACACCTCTGTTGCGAAAGTTCTGCAAAACGTAGAGATTTTCCCAAGTCACCTTTCCGGTTGGTTTGTGAAGCATACTCAAAGCAAAACCAACAATCTCATCATTTTCTTTTGCAACGAGAAGCACATCCTCATCAGCCTCAATCCACTTTTCTAATTGCTCTCTGGACCAGAAGCAATCTCGCTCCGACACCTCAAAAGCAGTCACACCCATCCCAATCTTTAGGACCGCCGAAACATCATTTGAAGTCATTTTCTGGATTATCATGTAATCCCTCCTTCTTTCTAAAAATAGTCTAACATAGTCTAACAGATTTACGAGGACTTGTAAATGTGTTAAAATAAACGTTTATGAGGCTCGGTCAAGTTATTGGTGCAACTCAAAAAGACATCGAGAGTAAGAAGTTTAATTACTGGATCGGTGTGAGCCTAGGTTATAAATATTTCAATAAAGATAACATTCAAACGTATATTGAATGGGCAATTTCAAATACCAAAAACTCTATTTTTATCCTTGTTGCTGATTGGATTTACGCCATCAACCTAGAGGTACTAGATAAACGAGATAAACAACTTGCTTTGAGAAAGGCCATGCGTCTTGGTGACGCCAAAATTGCTGAAATTACCGATATAATAAATGCTCTTGCACCAGAAGTCGCAAATAGAATTAAGATTGGTCGCTGGAAAGATATTGAAAGCAGCGAAATACATCAAAATAGGGTAAAGATTCTTTTTGAAGAATTTAAAAAGAAAACGGATTTTTACAATCGCATTATTGAAATAGTCAAAGACACTTTTAAAAATAATCCGAAAAATGTTACACAAGAAGATTTAGAAAAGTTGGCCGAATATGTACTCCATGAGATGCCAGTATTTCTCGATGGCATACACTTATTTGGCAATACATATGACGCGACATTATACCCTAAAATTGGTCTCATTGATCTCCTTGAAAAAGACTTACAAGAAGGAGTAGTTTTTCCAGAGATTACAAAAAGGCTTGAAATCAAATCACCGGCGGCGATTATTGAAGCATATGTAGATTAAATATACTTTGCCAAGCTCGACTTTGCACAGTAGGCACAATTTTTTTATATACATCTAACTCGTGCTATAGCGAATTATAGATGTGGAGGATTGAAATGAAGAATGCTTTTAAGTTATCTCTCGTGGTGGTTTACCATGAGCGAGCGAAGCGAGTCGAGTGGACTTAGTGAGCGAAAATTGCTTTGGCCCGTCTGAAGCCTTGGCGAAGGAGGGGAACCAACTACATTCATAGGTTTGTGAGACGTCAGAAGCGATTTTAGGGGTTTCTAGTGCTTAGAGGTATCACAATAGGGGAATGGAATTATCGGTATGAGTTTAATCCAGCTACTCTAGGTATAAAGAAATATAGTATATAACTATTGACATAATATATACTATCTAATAACATAGTATATGTCCATATAGTTAATGTATACTATATAAGGTTATGAATATAGACATTGGTAAAAAAATTAAACAAAAAGAGGGCTTCTTTGCCTTAATCCCAAATCCTTTTCCTCCTAAGGAATTGTTTAGCATGCCTCAAAATATTCTTTTAAAAGCTGCTGAAGCTGATCGCTTGGTAGGAAAGTTAGACGGAATAACACATACCTTACCTGATGTCGACTTTTTTCTCCGTATGTTCGTCGCTAAAGATGCTACTTCATCGGCGCAGATAGAGGGAACGAGAGCAACAATCATAGATGCGATAGAGAAAGATGCTGGTATTGCATCAAAGGAAACTGATGCAGATGACATTCTTTATTATGTAAAAGCTCTTAACTACGGCATTAAGCGTCTAAATAATTTTCCACTATCGTTACGTGTAATTCGCGAGGTTCACTCACAGTTAATGACCGGGGCGCGTGCCACCCATTTTTCAGACCCCGGACATTTTCGTGAAAGTCAGAATTGGATTGGTGGAACTAAACCAGATAATGCTCATTTTGTCCCTCCGCCAGTGGGTGATATGAAGTCTGCATTAGGAGATTTTGAAAAATTTTTACACGAAGAGAAACAATTTCTCCCGATTATACATATTGGAATTATGCACGGACAATTCGAGACAATACATCCGTTTTTAGACGGTAATGGCAGAACAGGTAGACTTCTTATTACACTACTTCTGTGTCACAGAAGACTCCTAGAAAGGCCAGTATTATTTCTTTCATCCTACTTTAAAAGACATCAAAAGATTTACTACCAAAAGTTGGATGATTATCACAATGGTGATGTGGAGAGTTGGGTGGACTTCTTTCTTGATGGTGTAATAGATACAGCTGAAGAATCTATTGAAATCTCACGTAAAATTAGAAAATTACGTGATAATGATATGGAAAAAATTCAAGCTCTGGCTAAACGAGAATCTGAAAGTGGAGTCGCGGTTCTATCACGATTGTTCGGCTTTCCAATCGTTAACACTCGCAGAATCATGGAATGGACTAAATTCACTAGGGCAGGAGCACAGAGAGTTATTGATAGATTTGTTAATTTAGGAATCCTAAAACCACAAGATGAAAAAGGGGCTTATGACAGAAGCTATATTTATCAGAATTATATTGATATATTTATTAAATAAATATGAGGCAAAAACAGGGGCCTATGGTCGTACTGCTAATAGCAGGTATTATCTACCCACAGGTGGCTCTAGCGGCTTGGTGGAACCCATTTAGTTGGTTCGATAACTGGAATTTTATTAGAGTAGGTCGAGAAAAAGAAGCTCTGGAAGAAAGAGTTAAAGAATTAGAAGAAAGACTAGACGAATCTAAGTCAGCCGCATCTTCAGAAGAGATTATTGAAGAGAAACAACCAAATGTTTCTACTCTAAAACCAGCACCTGCTCCTGCTTCGAAATCTGTTTCTACACAGACAAAAAATACCAAGTCAACCGTTACAACTACAGCAAGCTCTATCCAAGCTAGTCCAGTAGCCTCTGGCACAATCTCGACTACATCTACGGAATCATCCGCAACTACGAATTATAAGGTGAATATTATGGAGGTGGATCGTAATTTTTGTTTAGCAATTACCCAATCAGGTTACTATAAAACCTATGGGATAGCTGGTTCAACTCAAGATACAGAAGGTCCTAGTATTAGAGTCGCTCTCTTGGATATTATTTCCGATGCCAACAATGTTGGCATAAAGATAAAAGGAAATGTGCATATTGAAACCCTACATACAGATAAGCCTGCTTACCTTACAATTTCTCCATCTGGTCCTTTAGATTTAAAAACTCTTAAGCCAGGTACCAATTTATTTGATGTAGATTTGTCATTCACTTCTGCCAATGAAATTACGATCGACATCAAACAAATAACTGGAGAAATTAAGGCATATCTCACCATAGATTCAATCGAAATTGATGGCGTTAAGGTAAATGGATTCCCACATATTTTTCCAGCATCATATATCTCTCAATGCCAATAGATTAAGCAGACAGACAGATAAAGCAAAACCACCCATTGGGGCGGTTTTGCGAAACTCGTGCTGTTTATCACGAGCGAAGTGGTGGAGATGCCGGGAATCGAACCCGGGTGCAAAAAGAAATCGGAGTGAAGTCTACGCGAGGTAGTTTACTTCATTTTCCGCCAACTGGCGGATCAAGACTCAAGATACAAAGCAAACAAAAGCTCTTAGGTCTCTATCCTCTAAGTTTCGTCCAGACGTGAGGAACGTCAGGACAGAGTCTCAAGTAATAACACGACTTTCTGCTACATAAGACATCTCGCAGAGGCGTGGATCACTTACGCGAGTTTAAACTCGAACGTAGGCGAACTGGAAATCGTTTGCCTTAAAATAAGGCGAAACAACTCCTGCAAAAGTTGATTTTGCATTTAAGATTTGAAGCAGATTAGAGAGTTACTTCAGCTCTCCCGCGCATCAATCCGATGAATCTCCTTGTCTAGGCCGATCATCCCCGTATTTAAACCCACGCCGAGGCGGGGCAAGATTACAATGTTCTCTTCAGGTCTCTCTCGATGTCTCGCTTTTTGATCGCTTGGCGTTTATCGAATTTCTTTTTGCCGCGAGCGATAGCAATGTCGAGCTTCAGAAACCTCCCTTTATTATACATTGAAAGAGGAATGATTGTCAATCCTTTTGTTCCTTCTGCATTTTTAAGTTCCTCCAACTCATTTTTTGTCAGGAGAAGTTTTCGTACTCGGAGAGCATCATATTCTTTAGGTGCGTTCTTGGGTTGGTAAGCCGGGATTTCCGCACCCACCAGATATGCTTCATTTCCGCGGGTAGCGATAAATGCTCCTCTTAAATTCATTTTACCTTCTCGGACGGATTTAACTTCCATACCAAGAAGTTCAATACCCGCGGTGAAGCGTTCAAGAATCTCATAATCAAACAATGCTCTTGAATTGTCGGCGTACTTGGTCATAACGAAATAATAGCAAAATTCCAACTTTTATATATAATGTCGCAATATGAAGGGCTTTCCTAATAAACCAAAGAAAATTATCATCACCAAACCCCCCAAGGGAGGCAGTACCCCGCCCGGTCAGACGCTTTTAAGGCAAGCATTACTTGCTCTCGTTATCTTTTTTTCTTTGGTTAGCATTTATTCTTTGATTTCCGATGCCTCTAAATCAGTAGAGGAGATTTCGCTTTCTGCTCTGGCCCAAGAAATATCTCTTGGACACGTATCATCCATTATTGTCGTCGGCGATGATCTTGATATCACTTTTGTTGATAACGAAGTTCATAAGACTTCCAAAAAGGAGGCTGGCACGGCTCTGACCACCACGTTCAAAAATTACGACGTTTCTCCGGAGGCGCTCGCTAAGATAAATATCGAGATAAGAAACGATCAAGGATTCATGTATTGGTTTATTTCACTTGCCCCTGTCATCTTGCCGATCGCCTTTATAGTTTTCTTTTTATGGTTTCTTTCGAGACAGGTCAAGGGGGCCGGGATGCAAGCTTTTACCTTTGGTCAGTCGAAAGCGCGAATGACCCGTCCGGATGACAAGAGCCAGAAGGTTACATTTAAAGACGTAGCTGGATGCAGGGAGGCCAAAGAAGAACTTCGCGAAATAGTGGATTTTCTTAAGAATCCTAAAAAGTTTCTGGATATTGGCGCCCGTATTCCCAAGGGTATTCTCCTCATGGGCGCGCCGGGTACGGGTAAGACTCTTTTGGCTCGCGCAGTTGCTGGCGAGGCGGGAGTGTCCTTCTTTTCTATTTCCGGTTCTGAGTTTGTCGAGATGTTTGTGGGTGTGGGGGCCTCGCGTGTACGAGACCTCTTTGATTTGGCGAAAAAGGCCGCGCCGGCCATTATTTTTGTCGATGAGATAGACGCAGTTGGTCGGGTGCGCGGTACAGGAGTCGGCGGCGGTAATGATGAACGCGAACAGACCCTTAATCAGATTTTGGTTGAACTTGACGGTTTCGAGCCGAATGAAAAAGTGATCGTGATGGCGGCCACCAATCGTCCTGACGTTTTGGATCCTGCGCTTCTGCGACCGGGACGATTTGATCGACGAGTCACTTTAGACTTGCCCGATCGCAAGGATAGGGAAGATATTCTTCGGATTCATGCTCAAAGGAAGCCATTTGCCGAGGACGTGAATCTTGCCTTGGTCGCCGAACGAACACCCGGTTTCTCCGGCGCCGATCTTTATTCCCTCATGAATGAAGCCGCGATACTTGCGGCTCGCGAAGAAAGAGTCAAGGTTGCGCAATTTGATCTCATCCGTTCTATAGAAAAAGTAATGCTTGGCCCGGAAAGGAAGAGTCACATTCTCTCCGAGAAAGAGAAAGAATTAACGGCTTTTCATGAAGCGGGGCACGCCATTGTTGCTTCCGTGCTTCCTTATGCCGATCCGGTTCATAAGATTTCAATAATTTCACGCGGTCGCGCTGCAGGATATGTTTTGAAGTTGCCACTCGAGGATCGCAAACTCCAGTCTAAAAAAGAATTTCTCGATGACATAGCTGTGGCACTCGGCGGTTATGTGGTTGAGAAAACGATTTTCAACGATTTGACCACTGGTCCGTCAAACGATCTTCAAGTAGCCACTGCTCTGGCGCGCGATATGGTTACAAAATATGGCATGAGCGAGAAAATGGGTCCGATCGCGCTTGAGGGTGCCGGAGGCAAACCACTCTTCGGTCTTGGTGTGGGAGATAAAGAATATTCAGAAAAGGTTGGTGCCGAAATTGATGCTGAAGTTTACAAAATTATGAATGACGCGATGAAGAAAGTTGAAAAGATAATCAAGGACCATAGGAAAGCGCTTGACACTATTGCCGAGCGACTGATAGAGGTTGAAACTATTGAACAGAAGGAGTTTGAAGAGATCTTAGTGTTAAACGGCATCGTGCCGAAGAAAAAGAAAGATATTGAACATCAATCTTGACTTTGGTATGCTTATGGCATGAACACAAAATATTTATTATTCTCAGTCCTGGTATTTTCCTGTTTTTTAATAACTAATGATGTTTCTGCTGAAACTGGACAGTTTCTTACATTAACGGCAAGCCCGGATACAATTGATGTTGGACAATCTTCTACTATCTCTTGGACTACAAATGCTAGTTTTTGTAATGCGCCTAGTTTGTTTGAGGGTTCTGCTTGGGGAGGCGGTAGCGGTTCCTATATAGTTATCCCAGACTCAACCAAGACATATGACATGACTTGTTATTGGCAAGGGGGTGGGGGGTCACTTACAAAATCAGTAACCATTAATGTGTCAGTGCCACAGCTCTTTGGCTTCTCATTCCCGACTAGTGATACCAACTTAATTAAAGGATCAACTTATACAATATCTTGGATTAATGATAATGCAGGTAGCTACGGGTACACTGCATACCTAGGAACAGGAGTTGCTACAAACGGAAGCAATCTTGAAACTATTATTCGAACCATCGGTGCAGTTAACAGTAATGCGCGAAATGAGTTTAGTTGGACAGTGCCTTCGGATTTGTCTCCCCGATCAGATTATAGAATTGAGTTTCGTAGTCCAGGCGGGGGTGGAGGAGTCTCTGCTCCATTTACAATTTCAAGATCAGATAATGCCAATCCAGCACCTAGCCCTATTCCGACACCAACCCTTCTTTTTTTGGGTGACTCAGAGAGATTACAGAAAATTGCTCAGCTTCAAACACTTCTTATCCAACTGATTCAACAGTTGATAGTCTTGCTTCAGCAGTAAGCAGTACGGTACGGTAAATCAAAAACCCCGCCGAAGCGGGGTTTTTGATTTACATTGCTCCTTGCGCGGAGCAATTTTTGCAGTTTCCCTTGTGGCTAAAGGCTTCATATATAGCCGAGAGAGCAACTAATACATATATGACTAGAGCAAGTCCTTCGGGAATATAGTTACCGATACCGTAACCTGCAGCCTCTAGACCCCAATTGAGACCCCCAATAACAAGCAGAACAAACGCAATCTTGTGCATCATATTCGTACAATAAGTTAATTATTAAGGTTATCGCTAACCCGCATTTAATGTACCATGCTCTTGATCCCGGAGTTTCGAGCGCGGGTGGTCTGCATAATAGTATCCTTAACTCTCTCTGGTTCCGGAACTTTATGAAAGACGAATTGTTTTTCGGATGCGGCGGTTTGAACTGTCACATCTCCAAATGCCAACAAGGTTTCAATAAACCCGTTGGTATGCACAGAGACATCCTGTATCCGATGGTTATGTAATTCGGAAACTTTTCGATTAAAGAATCCCTCCTGATCGTTATCTATAATGCGTTGATTGGTAATAATGACAGTGTTAAGCGTGTACATTGCGAGTGAATGAAAGACTGCTAACCAAAGAACAAGATACCAGACACTTGAGATAAATAACAAAATCTCAAACCAATTATATTTCGGGAATAACGCGGTAGATAATGTCCATATAATGACTGGCACCAAACCCGCGAGCACAAAGAATATTACCTTGATAATAATAGTGAACGGATGATGCCGCAGAAGCATCAACACTTCCTCGCCCTGCTTTTGTCCTTCGAAGGAGTTGGTGGATTCGCGAAAGATTGAAAAAAGTTTTCCGATCATTTTATTATTGTAATAAAAGAGAACTTATTTCTATTCTCATAAATAAGATTATTGTCGTAGCGGAGAGGATAACCGAACCGAAGAGAAATATAACGGCCAACTTTTTCGGTTGTACGCCGATACCAAACCGGGAAAGGTGATAGAGGATGACGAAAGCCGTTCCCCAATAAATGAGAAACATCACTCCGGCCAAGATATTAAAAATCATTTCTATGGGGAATGTGAACATTGGACTTGTATAAATCATACCACCGTTTATGATAGGACCAACAACCACCCTTAGCTCAGCTGGTTAGAGCATCGAGCTTATACCTCGAGGGTCCCACGTTCGAATCGTGGAGGGTGGACACGTTATTCAAAATGAATTTTGGTTGCAAAGTATACTGTTTGAATTTGACAGATTTATATAAATAGTGTATTATTGTGGGTAGTCCGATCTTGCCATAAGGTTGGAAAAAACATTTAAAGGAGGCATGTTTTATGGCAAAAAAGTTCTTTGGAATGTTGTTGGGGATGTTTATTGTGGTAGGGGTCGTGGAGGCAAAAACGACCTCGAAAACCGCGAGCGAAACTGAGGGAATTACGGTCGGAGGTGGCATGTCGTTGGGCGACTGTTACTTCACCCAGACCGGAGTCTCTGGGACCTCGACGGAGGTGCGGGAAGGAAAAACAGTAAGTCTGTTTTCGAACACCTTCGTACAGATAATCATCTACTACACCTGCGACGGAAAGTTTGAAAATGTGTTCGAGATCGCTGGCGGCGACAGTTTAGTGCAGGGAGAGCTCGTAGTATCTGCGGATCATCGGATAGCATGGCTTAAGAAAAAGATCATGATCGAGAAAGACTGGTATCCGTACGTCCTCGAGATCGATGTGGCCATCATTGCCGAAGGCGAGCCGTTCTTTAGCGACAGTAAGTATAAGGGTTGGACCGGCTCCAAGTCATTCCAGCAGGTTATTCAGACCAAGTCTCAGTACAACAGCGGTCATGTATTCGGGACGCTCTCAATATCGGGGTTCAATTACCTCGACAACGGATTTGGATATATCTACGAGACAGATTCCAAGTCCGCTGTTACCAACAAATAAGGTGCTCCGCGCGTTGTTCGCAAGGGCTCGTCTCTCACAGACGAGCCCTTTTGCTTATTCAAAATGAATTTTGGTTGCGTTAGATTCCAGACGTTCTTTGAGAAGAGGGAAGTTGGAGAGCGTAGAGTCGGCTTCTATTAGCGCCGCGGCCTCTTTGCGCGCCGCTTCGACCATTTTAATATTTTTGATGGCTTCCATCCCGATGTCAGAGATGCCCCATTGTTTGGCTCCCACCAATTCCCCCGATCCTCTTTGGGTTAAATCAAATTCTGCTAATTCAAAACCATTTTTAGCGGTTACCAAAGCATTAACTCTCTCCCTGCTCTTCTCGCTTTGGCTTTCGGTAAAGACGTAAGCGTAGGATTGATGATTGGAGCGGATTACTCTGCCTCGAAGTTGATGAAGTTGCGCCAAACCGAATCGTTCCGCGCCTTCAATAATGATGAGCGAAGCATTCTCGACATTTACTCCAACTTCCACCACTGAGGTTGCCACCAAGATATCAATCTTTTTGTTTTTGAAATCAAGCATCACCCTTTCCTTTTCCGCTGGTTTCAGTTTGCTATGAAGAATTCCAATCTCATATTCAGAAAAGATTTCTTTTTTGAGTCGTTTCGCCTCTTCCTTCACTGATTTGGCCTGAATAGCTAATTCTTTTGTCGGATCAGGTTCACCCGCCCGCCACGGCTCCGCCGTAGGCGAGTCGGGCGGGTCTATGCGCGGACAAATAATATAGAGTTGTCTGCCTGCTTTTAATTCTTCCCGAATTGCTTCATATGCCGCGTTTCTTTTTTCTGGAGTAATGATTTTGGTGATAATTTTTTTTCTGCCCGCAGGCATTTCATCGAGAAGTGATAAATCAAGGTCGCCGTATAATGTGAGAACCAGAGTGCGAGGAATGGGAGTGGCGGTCATTGATAAAAGATGCGGAGTCTGGGTATCTTTGATGGTTAATTTTTGTCTCTGTGCCGTTCCAAATCGGTGTTGTTCGTCGATAATAACTAGCCCTAAATGTTTGAATTTAACACTTTTCTGGATTAAGGCATGCGTGCCTATTAGAATAGCAATCTCGCCGGAAGCAACCCATTTGAGAAGTTGGGCACGAGAAATATTAGTATAACTTTCCGGATTGATTTTGGACGGAAATTTTCTGCACCCGCTTCCGGTAATAAGAGCAATGTTTATCGGGAGGTGAGAAAAATATTTTATAAAAGATTCAAAGTGCTGTTGAGCCAAGATTTCAGTTGGCGCCATATAGGCGCATTGAAGGGTGCCAAACTTCTGATCCCTAGGCTTGTTTGTTGCCACTATGTAGGCGGCAGTTGCCGCGACGGCAGTTTTACCCGATCCCACATCTCCTTCCAGAAGTCGGCTCATCGGATGACCATTTTTGAAATCTGTCATAATTTGTTCAACAGCTCTTCTTTGCGCGGCTGTAATCGCAAAAGGAAATCTTTGTATGAATTTCTCTATTTCTTCCTTGTTCTTCTCTATAATAAAAGCATTATTTTCTTTGAACAGATGCCGGGCCCTTTGTCTTTCCAGTTGGATAAAAAATATTTCTTCGAAAGCGAAGCGTTTGCGTGCTATCTCGGCATGAGACTCCTTCTGGGGTGTATGAATATAGATAAGAGAAGTACGTAGATCTGGAAGATTGTATGTTTCTAAAATATTTTGTGGTATTGGATCAACCAAAGCGTCAAAAATTCCCTTTGACATGAGAGTTTGAATTTTATGATAAATCCAGTTTGAAGTGATGCCACGGGTTTCTGGATAAATCGGATACAATGAATGCACGTGAGTTTGTCGAGAAAAGACTTTATCAGTCGGCGGGGGCGCATTTTCAATCTTAGGGTTTGAGAAATAGAGTTGCCCATTTCTTTCTGAAACCTTGCCTTCGACGCGGACGTACGAATTCTCGGTAATCATCTTGGCCAGATAAGCCTGATGAAACCAGATAATTTTTATTTTGCCTGTACCATCTGTTACTACCGCTTCGGCCATTGGAATTTTTTTCCTGAATGCCTTGCTTGTTTTTAATCCGAAAATACGACCGAATATCACAGCCATGTCGCCCTTGTGCAGACTGTCGATGTTTACTGTCTGTGCAGTGTCTCCATAACGGGTAGGGAAATGATAGAGTAAGTCTGCGACTTTTATCATTCCTAAATGTCTCAGAGCCCTCTCTTGCCCGGGGAGAATACGAAACACGTCAATTAGTTTATCGCTTAGATACATTACACTTTTTCGTCGCTTATTATTTTCCCGTCATCCAGATGCACTATGCGCTGGGAGAGGCGGCTGTATTCTTCCTCATGGGTAACCATGATGATTGTTTGTCCTTGCCTATGCACTTCTTGAAACAATTTCATAATCGTTCTGGAAGAGTCATTATCTAGGTTCGCCGTTGGTTCGTCAGCAAAGAGGATTTGAGGATGATGCGCTAAAGCCCGAGCAATGGATGTTCTTTGTTGTTCTCCGCCGGACAATTGACTTGGCAGGTTATTGAGTCGATGACCCAAATCTACTCTCTCTAAAGCTTCTCGAGCTCTTACATAGGCGTCTCTTTTTTGTTTGCCCTGCATCATGATAGGTACGGCAACGTTTTCAAGAGCAGTGAGATCTGGCAGTAGGGCGTAATCCTGGAAAACATATCCAAGCTCGTTTAATCTAAAATCAGTTTTCTCATCCGCGCTCATATCATGCGCGTTGTGTCCGGAGATATAAATTTCTCCGGAAGTCGGATCATCCAAAAGAGACATCTGATACATCAAAGTAGATTTGCCGGCACCGGAACGTCCCATAATAGATATCCATTCACCTTGATTGGCCGAGAAATTTATATTCTTGAGCACACGAGTTTCTTTCTCTCCATCGATGAATGTCTTTGTTAAATTTTTTACTTGGATGAGTGGCATAATTTGAGTTTAATTTCTACCCAAAATAGAATCCAGAGTATTTTTCCTAACGATCATTCTGGCGGGTATATAACCGGCGATGATGGTGGTTATGACAAGCACAAATATTTTAATAATTGTGCCATTTAAGGGTGCGACAAGAATACCATCGGAAAACGGGAAGTTTATGGGATGAGCCAGGAAGAATGGTTCTAAGAATCCGTACAAAATAGTTACACCTAAGCCCGAACCGCATACGGCGTAGAAAAAGGATTGGAAAACATACGAAGTTTCTATTGTTTTACCGCTAATGCCGATGCCCTTGAGAATGCCGATAAATTTACGGCGAGTAATGGCATTGATGAAAATGACAATAAAGATTGTGATAGAAGCCACTGCCAGACCTATGGAACTGATGAAATTGCCCAGCAGAGCAAAGGTGTCCTTAATATCTTTTAAGAATTTTGGTTGAGCGTCTTCGAAGGTTTGTACTTTGGCATATTTGTCTATTCCAGAACGAATGATAGCTCCTTTTACCACTGCAGGTTCAACGCCGTCGTGCAATTTTATCGATATCTCATCAACGTTATAATCATTTTGACCGATGAGTTCTCTAAACT
>ERZ1292632.1793-Hain-H43-01um-R2-1793-length-19616-cov-6_pt1 | contig 19616 bp, 36 predicted proteins | sample MGYA00564407_ERZ1292632 | MGnify/ENA primary metagenome ERZ1292632 (study PRJEB36523, sample SAMEA6512637) | groundwater metagenome | collected 2019-01-08 | study: AquaDiva: Metagenomics assemblies of 32 groundwater samples | reverse complement strand
TTCGGTCTGGGATTCGGTCAGGGCTTCGGTCGGGGCTTCGGTCAGGGCTTCGGTCGGGGATTCGGTCTGGGATTCGGTCGGGGCTTATATAGTCACTTTCGTAGATATTAAATATAAACACGATTTATCTTCTGCTCAAAAACTATGGGAACGAGGATTAGTGGCAAGTTTTGATAAAGAAAATTGGAGATTGCACGGACCGGGTGGGAAAGAAGTTTACAAAGTGTCGGCTAAAGAATTGAGGAAAATAGAATGAAAGTCGGTCGCAACCAACTAATCACAGAACTGATAGGAGAGTTGAGATGAAGGAATATCTTAGCTATAAAGATTTTGAACTAAAAGTAAAAGAGATACTAACTTGGGATGGCGGGATTGGTTCTACTGATCAAGATTTAATCAAATGGAAAACCCACGAAATAATGAAATTGGCGGGAATTGGAATAGACTTAACAAGGGAGGTGAATCAATGATTAAAATTAAATGCGATATTTGTAATTCTAGGTTAGATGTTTTAGGTGCAGTTTTAATTAGTCCGCCAAGTCGTAATAATATGGTAAAGAAATTCCATATATGCTCAACTTGTTATTACCAAAAAATATTCTTTAAATTATTAAAACAAAAAGTGGAGGGCTAACCAATGATCCCAGATGAAGTGGTGAAGGTGTTGAAAGCGGAATTAGAATTATGCAAGCGAATTGGTATATCTCATCATTTGCCTAATAAAGATATGCTTCATAGAATAGAAGCTCTCTCCTCCGCCATCTCTCTTATCCAAGACTACCAGAAGTTGAGGGAGAGGGTGAGTGTGGAGAAGATAGCTAAACTTATGGGTGAATTTAATGGTGAACCAGAAGAAACTTTCTTGGCAGAATCCCTAACAATCGTAACTTATTTAGGAGGTGGAGGAAAGTGATTTTATATAAGCAGGAAATATGCGATAAAGATAAAGGAGATTGTTTGAGGGCGTGTATTGCAACTGTTCTGCAAATTCCCATTAAGTCATTACCAAACTTTCATACAAATAGATTCTTTTTAGACTGGATGAAACTATTGGGCAATTTTGGCATAGAACTTAGATATGGTAAAAGTTGTTGGATACAAGGTTATTGGATTGCCTCTGTTCCATCTAAGAATTTTAAAGGTGTAAAGCATAGTATTGTAATGAAAGGGCAGTTAGTATTCTTTGACCCATCACCAAAGAAAAAATATAAAGTAGGAATGAATTTATTATTAAGTCATTCATTCTTTGTGGAAGGTGGATATACTTTTATAATTGGCGATATAGAAAAAATGAGTAACTTATTTACAGCAACCAACTGAACACTAATTTTAGGGGGGGGGATAATGAGTATATTTGATAACTTAGGATTGGGAGGATTAGTTGGTGGAGGTATAGCAAGGCAATCTTATTTTGACCAATATTATCAACAAATGCAACAGCAATACCAACCTGTTTATCTTTGTAAACACGGAGCAGATTGTCCTATGTGTTTTGAAATTGCTAAAAAGCAAGGAGAGGAAATAAAAAAGCGGGAAGAATTAAAAACTCAAAAGAAATTAGAATATGAGAATCGCTGTAAAATATATATGGATAAGTTTAATCAAGGAGGTCATAAATGAATAACCAGCCTAATCAAGATGAGGAGTTAAATAACATACTGACAAATCTAAAGAGGTTGGGAGTGGAGGAGATAAAATAATGGAAAATCTATTAGAATTGTTATTTAAGATTTGCTCCACCCTGATTTGGTTATTATTGTCTATTGTGGTTATGGGAGGAATTTGGACCATGAAACTAACAAAGATTGGTTAAAAGAATTTGATTATTTGGAGGACTAAAATGCTAGACAAATCCGAAAATTGTAAAACATACGAACTCGTTCGTAAATGTGGAAACGAGCAGAAGGAGTATTGTGAGTGTAAAGAATCTGGATTGATATGGAATAAAAATACAGGTAAATTAGATTTATGTATGAATTGCGGTAAACCAATTCCAGCGGAGAAAAAAGAGTGCGTTTGCAAAGAACCAGAACCTTACTTTGATAATGACTTTCACCCACCAGTTAGATGCATAAACTGTGGCAAGCCATATTACAACCCAGAACCCAAGCCTAAAGAGAGGAGATCGTGAAAGACATAATCGTTAAGGTTTTAATGAAGTTCACTCACTTTACCCAACCTTACTGTGAGAAATTAGCCGATGAGATATTAAAAGAATTGCAGGATAAATTTGGAGGGTTTGGTAAATGAAATATTTGGGAATTTATACCAGTATCAAGGAGGCAGTTAATAATTTTTATGCGTGGTTAAACAAGGCAGATACTTTTGTTGAAAGCCAACCTTATGAAACTGCGCAGATGTGGGGAATGATTGGCGTGGTTGCCGTTATTCTCTTTTTAATATTCTTAGCCTGGTTAGTGAGTCTTATGGAACGCACACCGAGAGAGCGAGGGGAAGAATGAAAGTCATTGTTAAAAAAATACTCTCTAAGCGAACACACTTTACCGCTAAGCACATCAACTCAATCGCTAAAGAGATTGAAGAGGAATCAGTTAAGACTGGCTTGCGAGGATTAAAAATAGGAACTTATGAAATAATGGATTATTTGGGGGGTACTAAATTAATCCAGACTCCAAATCAATTACACCCGTTGAAATAAAAAATAGGGATATAATTTATGAAAGGTTACGCCAAAAGGATCACCGCCAAAGAACCTAGTCTTTGTAATTTTAACAAGATTGAGTTGAATATACCCCATTTACGATTGATCAAACTATTATTTAAAAGAACTTATTTAAGCCAGGAAGAAAGTCATTTTTTAAGGGTTTTATTATGGAAAACAGAATGCGTAGAAAATAAAGTCTTACATATAAAAAGCATTCTTTAAATCCGCAAGTCCCCAAAAATAAAAGAGGAGAAGCAAGTCACCTCCCCTCTTTTGTCTTATTAAACTAACTTTTCAACCTTTTCCAGTAACTTTTTTGAGGGTTTAGGGCAATCTCGCAATCCCCATTTAATCCCCGCGCGGATAATCTCGGCTATTGAGTGTTTACTCTGCGCGGTAATTAGATCCGTTTCTTCCTGGTTGGTTAAGCTGAAGCTGTGCTGGAAACGTTGAACTGACATATTACCTCCTTTAACGGGTTATTTGAAGTGCGGTTAAGCCTCTTTCCGCGCCTCCGGTTATCATATAGAGCTTGTTATTAAATACTACCGGCTCACCATTATCAACTGCCTCATAGATAGAAAATAACCTGGCAAGGCTGATAACTAAAACTAACATCAATAAGTTTCTCATTTTATGACTCTCCTTTCATAGTTTATAAATCTTGCTGGCTATGGTTAATAAGACTGTAAAACAGACTGCGAAGAATATAACGCCCAGGTTAAGCTCCTTTCTTGGTTAGTTTATCTTTTAAGTATTGTTTTTCTTCTTTCCAATCATCTGCACAATAGACAGGTAGGTATTCTTTTTCTTCTATTGGTTCACTGGTTTTAAGATATAAACTATCTCCGCCAGTTTGTTTTAATCTTGATATTCCCTCGGTTTCGCCTTCATAAGAGCCATCTGGATTTTTAAAAGCAACAAGTTTTCTTCCTTGCCTTATTCTCATTCTGTCCATTGTTTCGCCAGTGAATATTTTGACTTGTCCATTATAACATCGTAAGGCAATAATTTTAGTATAAGGTAATTTCTCTTTATCAAGAAATGCTTTAACCTTATTTTTAAAGGCGATTGCTTCTTCTCTTGAACATTTTACGCTATGAAGTGCGCTCATTCTTTCCTTTCTGGCAGTTATGCCTTAGTTATGCGTTGATATGTTCTTTCAACATTTCTTTGTTATAACCCTTGCTCAGATCCATTTTCGACAATCTGCGCCATACCTGCGTTGATAGCCATTCATCCCACAAGCGCATATTGCTCCCCGTATATTCAACACCAGCAAGCTCGCAAAGGTCTTTTTCAGCTTGTAGTCGGATTGATTCGGATATATGGCGTTGAGCGTGAACATATTTTGCTTGGGGGTGATCTGCGTGATTGTCATAATTATAACAATCAGTCATCCCATCAAAAGTTCCTTGCTCAAATTGGCGCAAAAATCCATTGATTGCGCTTTTCGGTATGCCATCCGTCCAGGATACGTCAACGCTATTCCCATTCGCAAAATTATCAGAGCAAACGCTAAATTTTACATGTGGATATTCTTTTTTAAGTATTTTTTTAATCAATGCCGCTGTTGTTGCCGATTGAGTATGAGTTTTCTCCTGCTTAGCTTGCTCAGCTTTATATTGCGCCCTATGGTCTGCACTTTGCTTTTCTTCGGTTATTGTTTTCTCTCTTTGCTCAAAACTGCGGTAATAATAATTCAGGTATGGTTTACCTGCGTTTCCCCGCCAAATAACAAGGCTAAAATGCCCGGGAACGGTTTCTGCCTTGCTTAATATCTCAATATCGAGATATTTTTCTGTTGACTGTCCGCTAATCCACGATTGACGCTCCGCCTGCCTTTGTTCTTTTGTTAGGATTCTCATTTCTCTCCTCCTTAGTTAATGGGTTAGTTAGTCTTTATATTAAATAATACGGGACAGCTCTAATCTTGTTTACTGCCTCATAAATTTCATTCCAGGTAGTTTTTCTATTTCTTTCCCTCCTCCGGCAATCTAAGGCTTGCCTTGCCCTTTACTCTCTACAATCCAAGTATAGCATATTATAGTATGTTGTCAAGCTTTATTTTGTTTATTTTTTTATACTTGTTTTATTAAGCAATCTTATACCTTTATGTTATAAATGCCATAAATTAATTCATAAAAATAATATATCTTGACAAAATGCTCATTTTAGGTTATAATTTTATTGATAGCTTAAAATAAATCGAAATTAGCTTGGTATTATGAGCAAGTTAAGATTACTATCATAAATAACACCGGCTTAATTACCCGGGGTTGATCACGCAGGGCGCAAGACTTCGCGAAGCAGTTTTGCGCTTTTTGCTTATTAAGTAAATTAAAGCAATGGCCACGCAAAGGCAAAATATATTATATTCTAAACTAAAGAGCTTTGATCGTGGCGTTGCTTATAAATGATGAATAAAAAATGGCTTACCCCGCAAAACCTACAAACGAAGCGGAAAGACAGTCAGAGATACTAAACTTATATTTAAGCAATTAAGAGGGGAATACACAAAGGAATAAATGCACAAATTGATAAAGCGTTCTAAACCTAAAAAATGTAGAGAATGTGGTTATACAGGTGAATGTGATAAGCAGGGAAGTTCTAAGGGAATTTGTATTCAACCGAAAGTAAGTTAATTTTATGCCCGCGACAATAGAGAAACCAAGAATAAAAAAAAGCCACTCAAAGAAGTTATCAATTAATCTAAAACAACCTTGTGAGATAGATAAGGATAGTATTCAATATCTTAAATATAGAGATATAGCCATAGAGTTTATTCAGTCTGGTTATAATAACATAAGATCAATTTATGCTAAATATTATCCAAATGCCAGTGAAGATAGTTTAAGAACAGAACCTTATAGGTTGTTGGATAATGTAAGATTCCAAATCGCACTAGAGGATGCTTGGAAGGAAGTTAAGATTGAGGATATAAATATTTCAAGGGATGTTGTGCTTTGTTTATATAAAGAGATGATGACTGCGAAGAATTCAGCGGATAGAATAGCCGCAGGGTCGTGGCTCGGTAAAAAGGAAGCTATGTTTACCGACAAACAAGAGATTAGCCAGGCTGAGAAGGAAGATAATCAATTTAGCCTTGAGAGATTAAGCAGGATTAAGCAATCAAGCACAAATTGAGTAGAGATAATATGCGCCTAAGCATAAAATCGTTGATTGTAGAGGTTATTAGGGGGCATTAAGTCGAACTTAACACCGTAATATGGCTAATATAGAGTATTTGAGAGTAATGATCCGCCGGATGACAAGAGAGACAAAGCTCTATAAACTACTCAAGGAAGAGCTTACGGCGCAAGGATACTGGAAGGCTAAGCCGAGAGGCAATCCAAAGAAGGCTAAAGCACGAAGTGATGAAGTTAAGACAAGCAATGCAAGTTAGATATACCATAGGTTGTGTTTATAATTATTGAAATAAGTCGCTCGTCGCTGACAAGTTAACATAATATCTATGATAGGAAGCAGCAAGCACAGATGACTACATTGCCTAAGTTTTTAGTGGAGAGAATATCAGAGAATTGGATTGATAGGTTATATCCGGGTGGGTGGCAGGAAGAATTACGGAGTGGGGGGGGGAGGGGGCAAATGAGAAGTGAGGCTAAATATTATTATCCTCTCACCTTAATTTTTCCCCATTTTAGGAATAATTATTAATGCGGATTCTCCGGAGTTACAAAAAGCAATCTCAAGTTTTGGTGGAAATGCGCCAATAGCGGTATTAAGTTTTATAAATGCGTATAAAAGATGTAAAGAGATTCTTTTTTGTAGGGGTTGATTTTCCCCATTTTGAGATTTCATAACAGAACACTTGCTATAGGATTTTAGAATACCTTAAATTTGCGTTTCTAATAGGCAAGGTTAAACGAATAAGGATTAAATGGCAATATCTACATTAGAAGAAAAAAATACAGAGATAATCGAACCTAAACCCTTATTACCCCCAGTTCTTACTTCCGAACAAATCCAATCAGAAGAAGCCCGCCTTATGGGTGAAAATCCGTTCAACTTGGTGCGGCACGGATTTTTGACTATTAAGACTAAGTCCAAGGGTATGCAGAAGTTATTTCCTAATACCGTTCAAGCTAAGTTTATAGATACAGTTGAGAAGTTATTCTTCTCTGGAAAACCGGTGAGGGTGTTGTGTCTTAAAGCCCGCCAGATGGGTATTTCCACAATCATTGAAGCGATGATTTATGCCTTTACTTCCCGAATGAAAGGTATTAACTCATTCGTCATAGCTGATGACTTAGAGGGCGCTAATTATATTTTTGAAATGCAGAAGATGTATCAGGAGTATTTGGATAAGCACCTTAAGCCCAGGATTAAGCATAGTAACGAAAAGAAGTTAGCCTTCTCTGGACTTCAGTCCCAGATACTTATAGACACTGCGGATAATAAGAATATCGGGCGGAAGTTTACTATTCAGTTTTCGCATTTATCCGAGTGCAGCAGATACACTCGCCCATTGCCTGAGATACTTGCGGGTCTTGGACACGCTGTCCCCAACGCCGCGGGAACAATGGTTTTCTTAGAAACTACCGCTAATGGATACGAAGAGTTCTATGACCTCTGGATTATGGCGATGAACGGGAAGTCAGATTGGATACCTTTGTTTTATGCCTGGCACGAGTTTCCTGAATACGCTCTACCTCTGGAGGGTGGGCAACTCTATCCAATTGACAATGTGCGTTTCTCAACTCCATTAGAAAAAGAAAACTTCCTGATAGATGAACAGGTAATTACCAAGAGATACGGACTTACTCAAGAGCAACTTAACTGGCGTAGATGGGATTTAGTTAATAATTGTTCTGGGGATGTGAATAAATTTAATGAAGATAATCCTGGGTGTTGGCAGGATGCTTTCGTGGCTACAGGCAATCTCTACTTTAATCGTGAGGCATTAAAAAAGCAGAGTATCCAGAAACCTGTAGCCATAGGGAATATAGTCAAGGAAGATGGTAGGTATATTTTCAGAGAAGATGGGGTGGGTCTATTCAAGATTTATGAATTCCCACAAAAAGGACAGCAGTATGTGGTGGCAGGCGATCCAGCGGAAGGACTTGAACACGGGGATAAGTCCGCAGGAATAGTCTTAAATAAACGAAGCAATAAAACCGCCTGTGCCTATAATCACAATATCGCTCCTGATAGGTTTGAAGAAGATTTAATTAAGATGGGTTCTTATTACAATGAAGGAATTATTGCCTGTGAAAACAAAGGTTATGGTTATTCAGTTAATCAGGGGTTATATAAACATTACGGTAAAGTTTATCGCAGAGTTAGGACGAAAACGGGGATTAAAGAAACGACTCTGGATTTAGGTTTTAATACTAATTCTGTTTCTCGTCCGCAGATGTTAAGTCAGCTTTCCGAAGAAATTACCGAAGGTTCTACGGATTTGCTTGATATAGATTTAATCAACCAGTGCTGGACTTTTATAAATAATCTGAAACGGGGTCAGCCGGAAGCCGACAGAGGAAAATGCGATGACCTCGTCCTTGCCAGAAGTATCGCGGGTCAGGTCAGGTTAGAAAATCCTTATAAAGAGAAGTTTCCTATTAGGATTAAGAGAAAACATTTTAGGGGATTGAGTGGATATTAAAATATTTAAGGAAACTTTTGGAACACTATCTTGTAGGGCCCAGAATTGTTTATTGCATCATCGTCCTTTGCCGCAAATAACAACATTGGATGATTTATATCACGCAAGATATAGGCTTACGGAAATAAAAAATTTAGGAAAGATTACATATCGTGAGTTAATGGACTTTTTAGAAATAAAAGGTTATAAAAAAATTATTGGGGTAAAAGAAATAGATGAAATAAAAATATGTGGTTTCAATGTTCCACAGTTGATAGAAATTATAAATTTTGCGAAGAGTAAAAATTTTGAACCTACAAAATTATAACGAAAGGACTATATGGGTGATAACGGAGAAGCAAAATTATCAGGCGCAGAAAAACCAATATTAGAAACTGGCGCAAATGGAGAACAAAAACCCGAAGTTAAATCTGAACCCGAGAAACCTATTACTGATTTTAAGATTGCAGAAATTTGGATTAGGTCAGGTCAGATTATGTTAGATGCCGCACCGAGTTTCTGGCAGGATAGATGCAGGGCTTTAGGAGTATTGTTACTTTGCCAGGATATAGTCAAAACCGCCAAGATGCCAGAAGAGCCTAAATCAAAGATTATCCCAGTTAAGGGTGGGTTTTTAAATGGAATTAGGAATTTAATAAATGGGAGAAAATAATGCCCTTAAAAGAGGTTCAGGTAAAAAAGTTATTTCAAATAATATCAGAAAAGAAATGAATTGGGGAAAACTTAAATGCTCGGCAAATTAAAACCAAAAGAATTATCGGGCAATGATTATAGTATCAACGATATAGATAGTGCCGTAAGGTCAAGATGGAATAAGAAAGATAAGCATTTAGAAATTGTAGGATTAGAAAAAAAGTTTTTAGGTGAGAAGGAAGGTTTCAGAGTTTACGAAGTTGATAACGAGTGGATTAAAAATAACCTTGATGTAAACTTTGGCACGGGTGGACACGGGTTAGTCCATAGCTATATTCCGTTAGATGAGATATGGGTTTCACCAGTTGTAGAAAAGAAATGGAGTATTGCCTTACACGAAATAACAGAGTTTAATTTGATGAAAGAAAAAGCAATGAAATATAAAGAAGCCCATAAAAAGACTACCGAAGTAACACAAGGGATTAAAGATAAAAAAGAAACTAAATCAAGAGAACTTTTAGGAAGGGTATAAATAATGCCAATTCCACAGGTTAATCGAGAAGATGAGTTAAGAGATTTCATAATCCGAGAAGTTGAGGAGTCAATTGCTTATCAACAAGGTAGGATTTCTGAGGTCAGGGAATACACTAAGAGATATGAAGCTAAGCGTTCAATCTCAGGGTTATTAGGTTGGGGTGATGATCCAAAAAAGAACCCAAAAGATAGCCCGTGGGATGGGGCAAGTGATATTGGTATTCCTATTGACGCATTTACGATAGAAGGTTTACTTCCAAGATTCCTTAAAGTTTGTTATGGTTCAAAACCTATTGCCTGGATAAGGGGAACAGGAGAGAGTGATGTTCCCAAAGCCCCAATAGTTCAAGAGGCGCTTAATTACCAGTTAACCCGAATGATTAAGATTTATCGTAGGATGAAACTAGTTTTTAAAACAGTAGTTATGGAAGGTGATGGATTCGCCAAGTGTGTTTGGGAAAAAGAAACTAGACCATTTAATCGAGTAGTTCGTTATTTACAAAATCCCCAGACTGGTGAAATTCAATTTGATGCGCAGGGTAAAAATATTGAAGTTAAAGAAGATTATGTTCCGCAACCTGACCCTCAAACAGGTATTACTTTTCAAGTTATTAAAGACGAAATTCAGGAAGAGAAAGTTATCTACGAAGGCCCGCAAGTTTACGGCAGGACAATTAAAGAATTAGTAATCCCTAAAAACGCTGATAGCCCCAATATAGAAGATTGGGATTGGATTTGCGATACTTACGAGAAGACTTTTGATTGGTTAAAGAGAAATGAAGGAGATATAAAGGAAGGAAAGTTTAGTAATATAGAAAAGATTTTTGAGGAAGTAATTGGAAAATCAGCAGACCATAACAAAGCTATGCGGACACCAATCAAAATTTATGAGTGGTATGGCAAATATGATATTAATGATGATAATAAAGACGAAGAGATTATAGCTTTTGTCTGCCCTAAATATAAAGTCTTGTTAGGCTGGATGCTAAGCCCGTTCCCAGTGCGTCCGTTCTTTCACTATCAGATTATCCCGATGGAAGGTCGTCCATTCGGTAAGGGCGTCCCTGAGTTCTTAATCGGTTTACGGGATATGATTGACGCGGTATTTAATCAGATGATAGACAGGGGTTCAATAACTAATAATCCTCCGATTATCGTTCCGAGCGAACACGAGGACGAATTAAATCCTTTCGGGCCAGGTGTCAAGTGGAAATCGGACAATGCCAATACTTACCGGGTTTTAGAACTTCCTAAATCCGAACAAATGGAATTCGCTAAAATGGAATTCCTGCTGGGTATGGTTCAGAAACTCTTTGGGGTTATGGACTATGCAGTATCGGATACTGGCGGACTTGCAGGAAACAGGACTGCCTCTGGTATCGCCTCAGTAATCGGTGAGGGCAATATAAAATTTGACGATATGATACGGGCGTTACAAGATATTAACGAGGATTTATATGAATTTATCGTTAATCTAAATGCCGATAATTTAGATGACGATTTTATTTACCAGCTTACCGAACAAAAAGAAAATCCGTTTAAGTCAATTCAGAAATCTTACTGGGCTGGTAACTATGATTACGAGGCAATGGGCAATTCTATAAATATCAACAGAGGAATAGAGCAGAGCAACGCTTTATTATCTTACAACACAGTAACTAATTCCTTTGGCAAAAATCCCGCGATTAGTGAAGAAACAATGTTTGATGTTACTGAAAATTTCTTTAGGGCAATTGATATTCGCAATGTCAGGTTAAAATCTCCAGAGGTAATGATGCAGGAAAAAGCGCAGGCGCAACAGATGCAAGCACAGTTAGCAGAAACTCAGAAACAGATAGAGTTAGCAAAGATAAATAAAAATCAACCACAAGGAGTGCCAGTTGTTTGAAAAATTTGAGGTTGATAAGAGAATTCCTTATCGTTTGTATTTTGGAAAAGATAAAAATACAGATTGGGTGGATTTAAAAGACATAAGAAGTGATTATAATTGGGAAAAAATATTATTTGAAGATTTAAGTCCGATAATTAGAATAAAACAATTTAAAGATTACCATTTTTTAGAAATTGATAAATTAAATAGTAAATGGAGGTTTTGGTATTTAGATTCTTTACCAATAATAAGATTGATAGAACCAATTATTCGGGAAAATGAAAAATCGATGAAAGGTGAAGTTATATTTGAATATGGGAAATTAAATGTTTGAAAAATTTAAGGAAAAACACAGATTAAGAATTGATGCAGTTAATAAAGCCAGAGAAGGTTTTACTTCTTGGCTGGAGATTTCTAAAAGTGTAGGGTGGAAACTATACGAAGAAAAGGTTAATAAGAAAATAGAAGTTATTAAAAATCAATTAGAAAATTCTACTGACTTATCTGGTGAAGATTTAAAAAAATTACAACTTGCCTTACAGGTTTGGAAACAGGTTTTAAGAATACCAACTGAAATAAAAGACAACGCTATGGGAGGGATAAAGTAATGGTAAAAATGAACGATATGGGAACAATGCCTAAAGAAACAGAAGCAATACCAGTCGGTTCATCTGGTAAAAAAGAAAAATATTATCCTCGCACATCTTTGTCCTCTGATAAACTTCCAGGTATAGAAGATTTGGATATTGGAGATAAGATTAAACTCTGCTCGGTAGCCAAGATAGTCGGCAAAAGAGAACAAGAGGATGGAAAAGTTGAGGTTGAAGTAGAAACTCTGCAGTGCGGAATAATGGACGATAAAGTTTCCGAAGATGAATATAAAGATATGTCCGAAGAGGAAAAAGACAAGGCAGACGAAAAAGAAGTAATGGGGGAGAATAAAAGATGAAGGAAATAATTATAGATAAATTAGATTTAGAAAAATATATGGACAATAAATCTTATAAATTGTTTATTGTTAATTTAAGAAAGAAATTAAAGACAAATAAACCTATCTGGATAATTGCACAAGTTTTAGAAAAAAAATGACACTACAAAAGATTATTCAGTTTTTAGGTGTTTTGATTACACAAGGTTTTACTGGGCAGATAAGGTTGAATTTTCACGAAGGAAATTTATCTGAGAAGATTGAGAAGAAGGAAAGTTGTTTTTTAGAATGATTGATGTTAAATTAGAGAAAAAAAGAGAAGCAAACAGGAGATGGAAAAGAAATAACAGGGAAAAGATAAGAAGAACCAATGTAATATATAGAGAAAATAACAAAAAGAAAGGGATTAACAAGAGTAAAGAATATTATGAAAAGAATAAAGATAAAATTAGAAAATACCAACAGGAGTATTATAAGGATAACCCAGATAAAGTTAAAGCACATACGGATTGGGTAAAACAAAAAAGATTACGAGTATCTGGATATAAAGTAAATATCGGATGTCAAATATGTGGTTATAGAAAATGTTCAGACGCATTAGATTTTCATCATAGTTCAAGTGATAATAAAATTATAGATGTAAATCGTTTAAGAGAAAGAAAATGGGAAGATTTTTTATCAGAAGCAAAAAAATGTATTGTAGTATGTAGAAATTGCCACGCTGAAATACATTATAAGTTAAGAAATAATATAGTTTAATTCGCCACCACTGATATTTCAATGGGCGATTGTTGACGGACTGGGTTCGTTGATAATCGCCTTTTTTATTAACCGTCTTAACCTCGTAAGAGAAAGACAAAAAGAATGGAGTAACAAATGGAAGAAGTAATTGACAAAACTCTTGATAACGCCGATGGCAATCAAGACGGTCAGGAATTAGACGTAAATGGTCAACCAATCGTAAAGGATGAACCGCCTGTTATTGATTGGGAGAACGAAGCTAACCCTTATAGAAAACGCTATGGGGATAGCCAGGGGCAGATACAACCGTTAGTAAGAACATTGTCGCAGTTTGCGGAGTATGACCACAATACTAAACAATGGAAACCAAAAGCCCAAGCACCTGTAATTCCGCAAGGAAGTAATTTTGATGAAGTGCTTAAAGGTTATGACCCAGAGTTTGTAAAAGCATTAGATGGTTATACGAAAAAGCAAATTACTGATGCAATTGCTGAGTTCAAAAAAGAGTCAGTCTTTATGACTGAATGTAACTCGCAGGTAACAGAAGCGAGAAATAAATCTCTTACGGAATTTGGCAGTGAATTTGAGTTTGCTAAAGATGGAAAGTTTAATACTGAAAGTCCGTTATACAAACTTGCGAATGAAATTCTTACTGCCAAGTATGCACAGTTTAATCCTGATGGGACTTTCCATAAATACACTTCTCCTGAAGCCGAATATATGGCAACAGTTGAGGCGTATGCGATTATGGCAAAGAGGGCTAAACAAGCTCCGCCAGATAAGGGAAAACTCAATGCGATACAAGGCAAAGGTTCGAAAGCTGCCGGAGTAAAAAGAGTCCTCGCTTACGAGGAGTATAACAAATTAACAAATGAGCAGAAAGATGCTTACGATTTATCACAAGCAGGTTAAAAAGGAGAAACTATGTTTCATTTTATTAAAAATCTCTTTGCTTTTTTAGGCAATAGAGGTGAAACCCTAAATGCGATGGGTTATGATGCTGCGGGTGGTGTTTTACAAAACGCCATTCCTACTTACTGGGCAGAAAGGCTTCGTGAGGATGCTATCCGTCGTGCATTTTGGGGAGCAAGATTCGAAGGCAAGGAAGGTTCTAACAAACCCATAATTGTCAATGAGGATTTTACCAAGAAACCAGGGGAAACGATTAAGTTCAATGTCGTGTCGCAATTATTTTCCGCTGGAACTACTGGTGAGAACACATTGACGGGTAATGAAGACCAGTTAGCTTTAGGTCAATATACCTTGACCGTTGATTGGTTAAGGAACGCAGTCGCTTACACCAAGAATTTAGAGAAAAGGGTCAATTTCAATATCGCTCAGACTATTCGAACAGAATTGTCTGATTGGTTGAAAAGGAAAATTGACTCTGATATGTTCTCTTCTTTAATCTCCAATGCTTCGAATACGATTTATTCTGGAGACGCAACAACCGAAGCAAGTTTAGGTGCGAACGACCATTTCGGAACTGAAGAGATTGACAGAATTAAGTTGGCTCTCCAGAGAACCGCTGTTCCTATCCGTTCTGAAGGTGCTGAGGGCGAAGAGGAAGAGTATTATGGTTGTGTTATTTCCGAAATTGATGAGTATTGGTTAAAGGGCGATGCTGTGTGGAATCAGGCACAGAGGGATGCTGGTCCGAGAGATTATTCTAAGAACCGCTTATTTACTGGCGCGCTTGGAATGTATAATGGGATAATTTTGTATGTTCACCGCGCAAAAAAATCGGCGGCTAACATCCAGGGTTCTCCGTTAAGACCTGAAGTTCGTCTATACACGACTGCTGGTGCGGCTGATACCGAGATCATCTTTGACGTGGTTGGAACAAAGAAAAATCTCGCTGCTTTCTTCAGTTCGACTGGAACACTCAAGATTGACAACGAAGAGATCGCCTATACCAGTATTACTGCTGGAACGTTAACTGGCACGACTTATCGTTTCGCAGGTTGCACAAGAGGTTCAAATGGCACAACTGCCGCCGCACATACCGCTGGAGCGTTGATAACAAAACGCAACGTAGGTAGTGTAATCGGTTTTGGTGCTGAAATCGCAGTTCGTGGTTGGGGTATGAAGCCAGTCCCGATTACTCAAGGATATGACTATAAGTTTCCTGATGGTTCATATTTTGAGAACGGGCTTGGTATTGCCGCAGTTTACGGGCAATCAGTGATTAAAGACAGCAATTCATCTGCCGTCAATTACATATTGATGAAAACCTATGCTGATAACCCAATTAGCGTATAACCTAAGGAGAGTATAAAATGAGAAAATTATTATTAGTTCTTCTTATGTTGTTAGTTGGAGTTAGCTTGGTTACTTGTGTTTTTGCTGATGAGGGTAGAGTTATAAAGCACAAGTTTCAAGGATACTCTGCTAGCACAGCAGTATCTCAATCAAAGACAATCTATCGTATTACAGGTGTCGCAACTGGTTCAAATGCTGTATTTGGGATTTACAATGCTACTACATTAGGCGGTGCAGTTGCTGCCGTAGTTGCGGTTGAAGGTGGTGAAGCAACCTCTGGAGATGCTCTTCCAAATATGACTTTTGGAGAAGATGGATTAACTCTTGATACGGGGTCTACTGTTCTTGTGAGTAATTGCACGATAATAGTTGAGTATATCTAAAGTAATGGGCGGGGGGAAGCTAACACTTCTCCCTGCCTAACTTAATGAGAGGAAATATGAAGAAAATATTTATACTTTTATTTTTAGTAGGAGCAATTCTAGTAGGATTAAAAACTCAAGAAGTCGTTGCGGAAAGTAGGCAAGGTTCTACTATTACAGGTTATACTGCAAGCACTCTTATTAAAAGAGGTGATTAGAAAGTTTATAGAATAACTTTACTTGCTACTTCTAATGGGGGTAATTTCACTATTTCAGATAGTTTAACTATTGGAGCTACGTCAGATTCTAATGTAAAGACCGAAGGGTCAGAAGCAACAGCTCTAAATAGTAAAGTTTATGATTTTTCTAATAAACCATTAGAAGGTTCAACTGGTCTTTATTTAACAGTAACGACCGCAAATATAGTAGTGGAATACGAATAAAATGTTTGATATTGCATTAGGAATATTTTTATTCTTATCTCCTATTTTCTTTTTACCTAAACCGATAGGTAATGTTAATGCCTTACAATTCTATCAGTTCGGGGTATTAGGGAATAGTGGTTATAACTATTTGCAACTTTTATTCTTCGGAGCGGGAATAATCACACTGTTAATTATTGCATTATTAACAGCGAAGCCACAGAGGGAATTTGAAGATAAGTGGGCGGTTGCTTTATTTGGGCTATTCTGCCTAAGCGTATATTTTCATCCTATCGGGATAAAGTCTTTTGGGAATATCCTCTTGGGTTTTTTACTTTATTACTTAGTTATTGTTTATACTAAAAACTACAAAACGCTGTTTAAGTTCATATTCAGCGTGGCTTTATTAAATACTATCTTTGCAATACTTCAGTTCTTTAATATAAATCTTATCTATTCTGAAAGTGGTGTCAAAGGGTTGATGTGTATATCAAACCAATTAGGTTTCTATCAAGCACTAAGTGTTCCCATTTGCTATACCCTTAGTCCTTATTTAGTAATAGTTCCATTGGTGGGTTTATTATTATCTAAAAGTATATTAGGATTTTTAGCGATGTTGGTGGGAATGATTTATTTACTATACCCTAAAATTAAGAAAATAAGAGTCAGCTTAATTTATATTCAGGTATTATTCAGTGTCTTTTTATTATTTATTCTGAAATATCATAATATCTTAATACAGAAAATTCAGATAAGAGGTTTTGTCTGGTGGGAAACTCTAAAATTATCACTTGATAAATATATTGTAGGTTATGGATTTAATAAATTTAGTGTTTTACATGGGAGGCAAGTCTATGAAAATCCCTACAATATTTATCTTCAAGTATTTTATATATTGGGAATCGCAGGTGTAATCTGTCTAGCAATGTTTTTAAAAGATAAATTTATATATAAAATAGATAGGACAATATTTGCGAGTTGCCTAACTTTATTAGTTATCGGTTTAGGTTTTTGTTTTATGGATTTCCCCAGATTAGCTGGGACAGCGATAGTTTCATTCGGGTTACTAACGTTAGCAAATGATACAGAACATAGAAAGGTTGGTGTGCCATTAAAATAAAATACATCGGAGGCAGGTCAATTTATGAAGTTTCATTAGATAGGAAACCTTATTATTTTACTAAAGATAATAACAGGACTTTAGATATTAAAGACCAAAGAATTATTAACTATATATTCAGTTTACCTAATAGGGCAGAGTTTCAAGCAGTAGTAGAACCTGAACAAATAGTAGAAAGTAAGGCAGAGGGTATTCCTGTAATTGAAGAACGAGAGGAAATTAAATTAGATAAGAAAGTCAAAGTAAAGAAAGGAAAGAAATAATGAGCAGAGATAAAGATTTGAATACATCTATTGATGATGTTGTAAAACAAGCAAAAGCAGAAGTTAATATATTAAAAACACAAACAGCAAATCTTATTGCTAACTTGAAAGCATTAGAAGAAAAAAGGAATAAACTTTCTGAAGAAATATTAGCTGGAGAGAAAAAGTTAGCTGAAGTAACTAATGAGTATAAAAAACAGGTTGATAGTATTCTTAGTTCTGCTCAGGAAAAACTTACTCGTGCTAATGAGTTACAAGGAAAAGTATCTTCTCAACTTGCTGATTTAGATCAGAAACAGAGGTTGGCTGAGGATTTAATTAAATCTAATCAGGGATTACAGAAGAACCTATTTCAGCAAGATAAAGATATATCTGATAAAGTTTCTAAGTTAAGTAGTTTAGTATCTTTAATTAATGAAACCTTAAAAGGTTTATAAGGAGTAGTCTATGAGTCCCACATACGGTTTAGCCTTCAGCGATATTTATACTCGTATCAAAGATTACGCCAATATTAACAATGTAACCTCTGCTGACACAAAAGCAAAGAGGGCGGCGAATGACGCGCTGCGCTTAATTGCTTCTTTGCGAAATTGGGAAATATTAAAAAGAGAGTCCTCAGTTACTCCAGTTGCCTCAACTCAATCCTACGCTATTTTTACAGGTACTACTGATTTTGACCACATTATTTCTTGTTGGTATTTGTCTAATGGGTTGCCTATTCCAATAACTGTCTTAGATGATAGTGAATGGAAGGATGAAGTCCTTAATACTACTGATGGGACTCCGCAATTTTGTAGGACTACCACAGCTGACGGAACTCTAAAAATACAATTCTCTCCCCGTCCTTCTGCTTCATTCGTTGCTCAATATACCACGATAAAATTTGACTATGTAAAGAAACCTACGGAACTTTCCGCTGATACCGATATTCCTAATATACCAGATACTTCCCAACAAATGGCGATTGTGTATCTTGCAGTGGCAGATTTACTCGCCAAGCAAGGTGATCTGAATGGTATGGCGGCATATGAAATAAAAGCCAATAGGTTACTCAATCTATCTCATAAATTAGATGATAAGAAAAAAGGCTCAATGGCAAGGATTGGCAGACCAATGATTGCAATAAATTCTACAAGAGGAAACAGAAGAGGAGATTACTAGTTTGATAAAAAGCCCAATTGCCATAATCAATGATTTCTCTGGTGGACAAGACACTAAAACTCCTATAATTTCTATGGGGCTTAATAAAAGCCCGAATATGAGAAATTTTCATTCGGCTGGAATTAAAGAACGGTTAAAGAGAAGATTAGGAATTGCTAAAATAAATTCAATCGCCGTTACTACAGACAATCTTGATACTCATTATCCTCCAGGCTACCAAACTTATGATTATTCGCTAAGGACAATATCTACCTATACAAAAATATCTGAAGGATTTAAACCTAAAACTTCTTCAACTATAACTAAAATAAATCTTTGGCTTAAAAAAACTGGAATTCCTGCTGGAACAGATACTATAACCTTAGAGATTATGACCGATAGCTCAGGAATACCTTCTGGGACAGTTGTAGCTAATGGGACATCTAATGCAGTAACAATTTCGTCTACCCTAACCACATCTTATGCTTGGGTTCAGTTTACTTTCGCTGTCAATCCAACTTTAGTTGCAGGCACTCAATACCATTTAGTCTTAGGCGGTGCATATACAATTAGTTCCTCTAATTATGTTTCTTGGGGTGCAGATAATTATGATGTAATTTTTGTTGACGGTTCAATGAGTAAAAATGACTCGTCTATTTGGACAGAGGATGTTAATTATAACGCTTGTTTTGAAGTTTTTATTACTAGTGGGATATTAGGCAATGATGGATTAGCGATATATGACTTCGCTTCAAAAAATATGTTGCTTGGAATTTTTGGTTCTTCTTTATATAAAATGGATAAGAATTCCGCAGGAACTCCAGACGGAACTTGGGACGGTATTATTACAGGAACAACTGCCGGTGGGACATTGGATTATATGGAGTATAATTCTACTGCTAATGCCAGGACTGCCTATGTTACAAATGCTTCTGTTTATGGAAATACTGGTGGAACAATAACTACGGATGGTCTTTATACGGTTCATAAGTTTACAGCAGGTGGAACTTTTACTCCATTAGTAACAGGGGTGGTTGAATATCTTGTAAT
>ERZ1292632.1790-Hain-H43-01um-R2-1790-length-19618-cov-12_pt1 | contig 19618 bp, 25 predicted proteins | sample MGYA00564407_ERZ1292632 | MGnify/ENA primary metagenome ERZ1292632 (study PRJEB36523, sample SAMEA6512637) | groundwater metagenome | collected 2019-01-08 | study: AquaDiva: Metagenomics assemblies of 32 groundwater samples | reverse complement strand
ACCGCGATTTGAAAAATTGTTTCCATAAATTTGGCAAAAATGTTTGGTTATGATAACATCTTTGGCACAAAAGATGAAAATCTGCCCCATAACTAAAAAAGGTTCTGTAACCGGCGGCGGCTATAGCAACCGCACCCGCGCCACCCAGTTTAATCCGGTTGGCTCGTCTCGCCGTTACCCGAACTTGCAGAAGAAAAGAATTTACATTCCAGAGCTCAAAAAATCCATTTCTTTAACCTTGTCCACCAAAGCCATCAGGACCATCAACAAAAACGGCGCTTACGCCGTCCTCAAAAAAGCGGGGTTGATTTAACGATTATTTTATTTGAAAACTCTGCCCGTCGGAGGTGAAAATGATAGTGCCGAGTTGGTCGGTGCGGAGAATTTTCGCGCCGAAGCGGCTTAAGGTGTCCATGGTCTCTTGATGTGGATGGCCGTAACTATTACCCTTACCGGAAGAAATGACCGCGTACTCCGGCGCGACCGTACCGACAAAAGCAACACCGGATGAAGTCCGAGAGCCGTGGTGTCCGACCTTAAGCACTTGGCAGTGAAGCGTCGCGCCGTCAAACGCCACGACATAATTTTCCATTGATTGAGGCGCGTCACCGGGGAAAATAATACAAGTGTCGCCATAAACCAGTTTGCCGATAATTGAGCCATCATTGGTCTGCCAATCAGCAACATCTTGGTCAGGAAAGAAAATATCAAAATGAACACCGCGCGCCCTATCAAGCCAGACGATTTGGCCGCGCCGGCCAAGAATTTTTTGAGCGTTTTCAGTTTCCACTGCTTTTTCAAATTCCTGGTAAATCGCTGTCTCCGGCTTGGTGCCAGGTTCCATCACCGCCGCCACAACAAAAGATTTAAGGACCTCAATAAAACCGGCGATATGGTCCTTGTCGGGATTAGAAACGATAAGCAGGTCAACAGAGCGATCATAAGCTGGCATTACCTCGCCCAACCGAGATAAAAGCGCCTTGCCCGGCCCGCCGTCTATGAGCACTTGGTTGCCATTGGGCGCTTCTATATAAATAGCGTCGCCCTGACCAATATCAAGAAACGCTACTTTCAATTCCCCGCCCCGTTCTTCGGCCAACAGCGCGCTCCAGATAAAAAAATTGGCAAAGAATAAAACCGCTAGAGTGCCGAACCGCGCTTTTTTAGCGAAAGTGTTCATAATTTACACCACAAAAAAACCATAAACGCTCTTGTTGCCGAAAACTTTTGTATTATAATACCATTGGTAGGATTATTAAGATAAGAAATAAAAAAATATGAATGAAAATAAAATTGTGAAGATTATTAAAGTTGGTATTTTAGCGTTTTCTTTCGCTACAGCCGGATTAGTGTTTGCTCAAACTGTGCCACCCGTGCCGCCACCGCCAAATATCAATCAAATCCGTCAGGACATCAAAGAGGTGCGCGAAAAAACCAGAGAAAAAGCCGGTGTTATTCGCACTGAAGTCAAAACCGAAGTGAAAAACATCCGAGCCGCCGCCACTTCTACTGGTAAAAATCGAGAAGAAGTCAAAAATGAAGTTAAACAGAGAATTGAGGATGCCGGCGATAAAATTAAAGAGCTTCGCGACGAGCGCAAAGCCCAAGTGGAATTGAAGCTTCAGGAAATTAAAGCTAAATATCAGGAAAAACGCCAGGCCCGCATTGCCGCTCATATTGAAAAAATCATTCACCGATTCAACGCCGCCGCCGAACGGTTAGAAAAATTGGCAAACCGAATTGAATCGCGACTAACTAAATTGGAAACCAATAAAGTCAAGGTAACGGAAGCCAAAGCTCTGTTGGTTGTGGCCAAAACCAAAATCCAGACAGCTAAAGACGCCATCGCTAAAATCAAACCGGCCACTGATACCGCTTTGTCAGCCACTGATGTGAAAGTAGCTTTTGAAACTGTTCGCCCAATTATTGAGGACGCTAAAGACGCCCTTAAAGACGCCCATGCCGCTTTGGCGGATGCCATCAATTCCATTAAACCTGGCCTAAATAAAACGGCCACCACTACGCCGTCTGGTAATTAATTATCAATAATAAATAATAAAATTATGGAACCAAACGCAACTCAAACTTCAGAAAATCGGCCAGCCGGCCCGGTCATTGGCGCGGTGATTATCATTTTGATTTTGGTGGTTGGCGCTTTATATTTTTGGGGCGCTAAATTGAATAAAGAAGCTAATCAAACGCCAGAAGATATTCTGAGCGCCGAAGACCAAACCTTGAATCAATTGCAAACCCAAAGCACCTCCACCGAGGTTAGCGATATTGATAGTGATTTGAGCGCCACCGTCTTGGATGGTTTAGACGCCGATTTGCAGAGTATTGATAAAGAATTGGCGAAGTAAATTTTTCTTCCGATAAATTATGACGGAACCAAAACGAAAAGCTAGTGTCAAAGAGCTGGCTGATTCAATGGTGGAAATTGAAAGCGAATTAGCGACGGAAAAATTAGCACACCACCGAGCTCATATTCTCAAACATCTTAGCGCGGAAACCGAAATTGCCGGTTTTCGTAAAGGTTTCGCGCCGGAAAAAATTATTCTGGAAAAATTCGGCGAGATGGGCGTTTTGGAACGAGCAGTCGGCGCGGCTTTAAACGAAGTTTATCCCGAGCTTCTGCTGGAACACCGGATTGACGCCATCGGCCGACCGGAAATTACTATCACCAAACTCTCGCCCGGCCAACCGGCCAGTTTCAAAATTAAAACGGCGGTGGTACCGAAATTTACTCTGCCTGATTACAAAAAAATCGCCGCCGCAGTAAATGCGGAAAAAGAATTGCTACCCGAAGTTTCCGACAAGGAAATTGAGGAATTGCTAATTCGCTTGCGCTATCAATTGGCGGGCAAAAATCCAGCCGAGAAATTGACCGCCGAGGAGGAAAATAAACTGCCAGCCATCACCCATGAAGTAGTCAAAAAACTCGGCGATTACACCGATGTTGCCGACTTCAAAACAAAAACCAAAATCGCGATACTGGAAGACAAAAAGCGCCAAAACCGCGAAAAGAAACGATTGGCGATTTTTGACGGCATTTTGGCAAAAACCGCTATTCCCCTGCCGCCAGTGCTTATTGAAAATGAAACCGATTATCTGGAAGCTCGCTTTACCGATGATTTGAAAATGATGGGCAGTAATGTGGAAGAATATTTGAAAAAAATAAAAAAGACCAAAGAAGAATTGCGGCGGGACTTACAGCCGGGCGCCGAGAAAAAAGCGCGAACACGATTGATTTTTGAAGCCATTGCCGCAACGGAGAAAATCACCGCGCCGCCGGAAGAAATTAAAAAAGAAACTGAACACATTTTGTCGCACCACCGAGACGCTGACCCAAAAAAAGTAGAGGTATTCGCCGAAACTATTATAAAAAACGAACTGGTCATCCAGTTTTTAGAGAACCAGAAATAATTTTGCGACATGATATAATGTCGCTATGGAACTAACCGAATTAGCCAAACTGAAAACAGAATTTTTGGAACATTTGGAAATTGAAAAAGGCCGTAGCGTCAATACGGTGGAAAATTACGATCGCTATCTGAACCGATTTCTAAAATTTTCCCAAGCGAAAAATCCGACCGACATCACCGACGAAGCGGTGCGCAAATTTCGGTTGTGGCTGAATCGCCAACCGGCGCTCGGCGGCACTTTAAGACAAAAAACCCAAAATTATTACCTAATCGCTCTGCGAATGTTTTTGAAGTATTTGATAAAGCGAAAGATTAAATCATTGCCGCCGGAACAAATTGAATTGGCGCGAGTCGGCGAACGGCAATTGGATTTGATTTCCCAAGAAGAGTTGGAGCGACTGTTGGCTGCGCCCGAGGGCAACGATTTGCGAACCCTGCGCGACAAAGCGATTTTAGAATTGCTTTTTTCCACTGGCCTGCGCGTCACCGAACTCTGTTCCCTACCCCGCGATTTGAACTGGCGCGCGCCGGAAATTTCCGTCCGTGGCAAAGGCGGCAAAATCCGTCTGGTTTTCGTTTCCCCGCCGGCGCGCGAAGCGGTTCAACGATATTTAATGGCGCGCAAAGATATGGAGGAAGCGCTTTTTGTGAGAACTGACCGATTTAAAGAACACCTGCCTAACGGCAAGACGGGCAATCAGGCACTGAACAGGCGTTCGGTGGAAAGAATCGTAAAATTTTACGCCATTAAAGCCGGCATTTCCAAAAAAGTTGTGCCTCATAGTTTGCGTCACCTTTTCGCCACCGACTTATTACGCAACGGCGCCGATTTGCGCTCAGTCCAGGCCTTGCTCGGCCACGCCAACATTATGACCACTCAAATTTACACTCATGTCACCGACAAACACCTCCGCGAAATCCACCAGACCTTTCACGCTAAGAATAGAAAATGAGAAGTCGTTTCGGCGGGACAGGAAAATTTTTTCCGCCCCTTCCCCGAAACAGGGTGGGCTCCGACGCGTGTAAAAATTTTGCCATTCCGTCTTCGTTATTACATCAAACAAGCTTGCCTGCGGGCTATACTCAAAGGCGAGGGCTTCGCTTTAAGTTTTCGTTTTGGTGAGGCGAAGCCTCCTCTGGTGACTTGGAGGCTTCGCCTCCAAGTCAGACCTGGTAATCAAATCCGCCATATCCGCCCAAGCCACTGCTTGAGGGTTTAAAAAATTTTAGAAAAAACACTGACGACCAAGGCAGTATTCTGGACTTTTTTATTCGTTGTGCTATGTTTTTGGCGGTGAGTAAGTTGACAATTGAATAAAGAAGATAATGAAAACGCCAGTTTTGTACTATGTGCCAATTATCCACTCCATTGAAGATTACGGTTCGTTAGGGCCGGCAATAGCCGGGGCATTTGTGAAAAAAGTGGGGAACGCAGAGTTCGATCGGCTTCAAAAGACCATTCACGAATATTGGAAGCTGATCGAAGGGAGAATTGAACAAGCAATCGGGAATGTGCGCGGCCTCATCATCTACCAAGATGGTTTTCCCGCGGGTGAGCGCGAAAAAGTTCTGAAGCTCTTCGAATACATGCAAAGCGATCATCCCGAAAGTCCAAATTTCCGATTGGTAAAGAAACTTCTTGCGCAAGGAGCAATACTTGAGGGGACGGAAGACCCTCATTTGCTGATTGAACAGCTACGATTGTATCAACGCGCGGTAGAGGTTTCTTCCCCCGATAAGCAAGAAAGCATTCTCGCCGCAGGGGCCGCTCGCTCGCGAGAACTTGTAAGGATACGCGATAAGTCCATTGCCAAAAGAATTCGGGACACGCTTCCCGCATCGGGGAGAGGCATTTTGTTCATCGGGCGAGACCACGACGTGATAAGCGAACTGGAGAAGTCGCCGGAGAAATTTACCGTCATCTCTCTTTAACCTGATGAGTGTAATGTCTTTTATTGCCGTCAAGACCGCTGATATAAAAAACCCGAAGCTACTAAGCCGCGGGTTATTTTTTTATTGTTTTCTCTTCTTGCATGGGAAAAGGGGGGAAGGTGTATTGATTTTCTTCTTATTCTTTAGTACTGTAATCTTAGAATGAAAATCCTTAACAAATGGAGGTACGCAATGAGACATATCAAAGGGCTGGCCGATATTAAGACCCACAGCACGCTTGATAGAGGAAAACGGTTGGTGAGCGTCGCAAGAGATTGGCATCGAGTCGAGAGAAGTAGCTCCCCGGAAAATGAATCGTGGGACGGAAGCATTGGCCGCATGATGTTTAAGAGAAACACAAAAGCGCTAAAGGCGCGGAGATTCCCTCCATGTTTGTTCCAGGACATTGCATTAAAGGGGAAGATTCTGGCGACAGAGATTGCCCAAGTGCGAGAATTTATCTCTGAAATAGAAATGTTCGCGGATGAAGGAGTATCCGGGGCACTTGCTGAGCTTCAACATCTTAGGGCGAAACTTTCGCGATTGGAAGGTAGCGTGTGAGGGCGCAATATCATCCGCGTGGGCAAGTTTGTCCACGCGGATTTATGTTTGATGGGCATGTTTGAATGTTTGATGTGTTTGATGGGCATCTTCCAACATGCCATATGTTGGAAGATGCCCATCTGGTTTATTTTCTTTTCTTCAATGGTGAATTTCAGGAGGAGTGCCTCAATTTTACAAAGAATGGTGGCTGACGCCATTTACGCGCCATTTACGCCATTTACACGCCATTTACATCAATAAAAAATAATTTACAAATTAAAAGGAATTTATTTTATTTAAACACTCGTTGCAAGTAACATTCTCTTTAGAAGTACATGATAGATTATTTTCATCTAACAGAACGCCACAAAGAGTTTTTCCAGATTTTTTCGGCATATCATCTTTCGTCGTAACCCTAAGAGGCCCTCCTCGATGTTTTCTAGTCTCAAAATGAGTTTTTATTGCTTTTTTCATATTATTAGATGTGATTTTTTAATATTAATGACAATTTAATACAGTCCCTCCATCACTATAAGAGCATGAAATTGTCGTGCGGTAAGAAGAATCTACACAACTCCAGATAGTTCCTCCATTACTGTATGAACAGGATATTGCACTTTTAGCTGGAGGAATAAAAGATGGTGGCGTAGCAACTTTATTTACAGACGCATTATATGAATCTTGGTCTGCTATGGCGGCAGAATATAATTGTGGAAGACGGTTAAGGAAGTCGGTGATATCAGATGGTGTTCGGTTTACTGAAAAATAAGATAGGGTTTGCGACTGAAAATTGGATAGCTCTAACCTATAACGGTTAATTGCCTCGTTGGTAGCATTCCGTGCCGTAGTAATTCTTTCCGTGCGGAGTGTTGTAAGTCTGAGAAGTAATAAGAAACGCTCATCCGTAGTGCCTGAATCACTAATCAATTTTGCTATGTTGTTCATGCCATCTATATCAGCAGTAAACATGTCTCTGTATTGGGTTAAAATTGAAATTAACTTGGTATGTGTACTCAAGGCACTATCTCTAAAGGCAACCTGAGTAACGATATTTTCGGGCGATTCATAAGGTTGCCGTGCTTCGGCTTCACTATTTTTGCGGACCCACTGATTACGTTCTTTTCTGTAAAATCTTTTGTCCCCTAATTCATTAGTAATTGTGAGATTTGCCCACCCTTTTTGGTCTGCTTCTAGAAAATAACGATACTCCAAATCAACCCATGATTCTTTTGGCACTAGATCAGCATATCTTCCATATTGATTTTTTACTTTTGACTGGTTGCTATCAAAAACAGGGGCTGGAATTTGTTTTTTCTTTAGTTCGTTAACTTCCTTTTTTAGCTTCTCAACCTCTGCGGTCTGATCAATTATGTTAAGTTGTTTTGAGGGACTTGAGGTGGAGAATTCTACGCCTAAATTATTTTTAGGAATATTTATTGTTTTTTCTATTTTTACTTCTGACGCTCTTTTAAAAATTTTCCAAGTGAAAGGATTCCACCACGCGGCAAATGTAATTTGCGGAATAATTAACGCGGATAAAATTAAAATAATTAGGAATTTTCTCATAAAAATTTAATTAGAAAGTTAGTAATTGGAAATTAGAAATTTCTTTTATATAAACCTATACCTTCCCCACCAAAAGTTAATCTCGGAGGCAAACTTGGAGGCGAAGCCTCCAAGTCACCAGAGGAGGCTTCGCCTCGTTTGACTAAATTCTCCCTTTGAAAAAGGGAGGGGACCCCGCCAAGGCGGGGTGAGGGATTTAAAATCCCCCGCCCTTCGGGCACCCCCTTTTTCAAAGGGGGATTTTTAGCGGAAAAAATTTTTAACTTCTGCCGAAGTTTTGCAAAATCTGATAAGATATCCACATGAAAATCATATCGTGGAATGTGAATGGCTTGCGAGCGAATGTGAGAAAGGGGGGTTTTGATTGGTTAATTAATTCCGGTGCTGACATTTTTTGTCTTCAGGAAACCAAAGTCCATCCCGACCAATTGCCAGGCGGCGTTCGCCAGCCGTCCAGTTACCACGCCTATTTTGACCACGCCAAAATCAAAAGCGGTTACAGCGGTGTCGCGGTTTACACCAAAATTGAGCCGAAAAAAGTGGAATACGGCTTGGGTGTAAAAGAATTAGACCAAGAAGGTCGGTTTTTAGGATTATTTTTTGAAGGCCTGCCCGACCCGAAAGGGGCGGGATTTGCGCTTTTTAATGTTTATTTCCCCAATGGTGGTGCCGAACCAGAGCGGCTGGCTTTCAAACTGCGCTACTATGATGCTTTTCTAAAATATCTTGAAAAAATCAGGGAAAAAGAGCCTAACATTATCTTTTGTGGCGATATTAATACGGCGCATCAGGAAATTGATTTGGCTCGGCCAAAAGAAAACGAAAACAATACCGGTTTTCTACCAATTGAACGCAAATGGCTTGATGAAGTTATTGGCAAAAATTATATTGACACTTTCCGTTATTTTCATCCTAATGAAAAAACCGCTTACACTTATTGGGATATGAAAACTTTTGCTAGAGATAGAAATGTCGGCTGGCGAATAGATTATTTTTTTGTTACGAAAGAATTTTTACCAAAAGTCAATAAGTCAGAAATTCTACCAGATGTCTTTAGTTCTGACCACTGCCCTATTTTTCTTGAAGTCCTATAAGGGTTTTTTCATAAAGGACAGTCTATAGGACAATCTATCGGACAAAAATTTCTATAGGACAAGTTATCCCCATTTTGTCCTTTACATGTCTTATAGGAAGAGTAAAATATTGTCAGGTGCTTTGAAAGGTTGGCTCTCTAACCAAAAAGGCACATAAGTTCATTTAAAGAGAAACCGCGCATTTCTCTTTTGAAGGACCAACTTGAAAAATTTCGTAAGGAGCATAAGTATCCTCAACCACTTAAAAACCACTTTTAATCACACGGATACTAACCAAACGAAACAATCTCGGCGGTTCCTTCAACCCACAACCGCCGATGTAAGGAAAAACTTCCAAACACGGCGGTTTTTTTATTAAGAAATGGGCTCCGAGAACTAAATTTTAAAAATTCCTTAACCCCACCCCGCCATGGCGGGGTGGCACGCCCCCACCTAGAATTTTTAAAATTTGTTCTCTTCGCCCATTATTAATGAACCCAATATTTGTCCCGTATTTCTTTGACGATTTTTTCTTCTTCTTTTGCCTTTTTGTCTTTTGCCGTTTGGCCAACTTTTTTTAGTTCCCCATCGGAAAGTTTTGCTAATTCCCCCGCCTTTTTTTCCAAATAATCAGCCGTATTGAGCTTCGGTTCTTCCAGCACTTCTTCTAATAAAGCGTGTAAAATAAAGCCAATTTTTGGTCCCGGCTCCAAGCTGGTGAGTGTCATAATCTTCTCGCCGTCGATTTTCAGCATATTGACGGAAATTGGGTCACGCGACGCTTCTTCCACCATCGCCTGATATTTGCGCAAACGGTAAGGACTTTCTTTCGGTCGGCCGGTGCCAATCCGATCGGCGGCGCGAACATCCATTAAGTGCCAAATGTTTTCCGGCCCGACATTTCTAATCATCCGCCGCACCGAAGATAAGGTAATCACTTCGGTGTCGGAGAAAAACATATGCCAGCGCACCAACTTAACCACATTATCAATGGTTTTTTTGGAAAATTTAAGACGCGAAAGAATTTTTGTCGCGATTTTCGCGCCAATAACATCGTGGCCATAAAAAGTCCAATCTTTTTTTTCCTCTGACCAACGACGCGTCGGTATCTTGCCCAAATCGTGAAGCAATGCAGCTAATCGGACTTCAAAAACAAAATTTCTTTTGGCGGCGTGCTGAAGTGTGCGCAAAGAATGTTCCCAAACATCATAAGAGTGAGCGCTGTTTTGTTTGACACCAATCCCCTTTTCTAATTCCGGTAAAACAAATAACAAAACACATAAATTATGGCTTAAAATAAGGGCTTTTTGAGGATTATCTGATAATAAAATTCGGGAAAATTCATCGCGAATTCGCTCGGCGGAAATATTTTCTAGATGGCGAGCATTGGCTTTTATTGCCTCACTGGTTTTATTTTCAATGGCAAAATCCAATTCGGCGCTCAAACGAATTGCCCGTAAAATTCGCAAAGCATCTTCGGCAAAACGCTCCGCCGGCTCCCCTACTGCCCGGATAATTCCCGCCTTTAAATCTTTTTGGCCGCCAAAAAGGTCAACCGCCACCACTTCACAACCAACTTCGGTTTCTTTTTCAATTTTCAAAGCAATAGCATTCATCGTAAAATCGCGCCGCTTGAGGTCATCGTCCAATTTTTTACCGAAAGTGACAGCGTCAGGATGGCGTTTATTAGAATATTTTGCCTCTAATCGGTAAGGCGTCACTTCTACTACCTTAAGCGTTTCATCCAAGGACGCGTCCGAAACACTTTCACTGACCACGCCAACCGTGCCGTATTTGTTTTCGTAAAAAGTATTGGGAAAGATTTTCATTATTTCATCCGGCGTGGCATTAGTGGTGAAATCCCAATCTTTTGGTTTTTTTTTGAGCAATAAATCCCGCACGCAACCACCGATTAAATAGGCCTCAAAACTTGATTTTTCAAGGGTTTTTGCCACGGTAATAATTTCTTTTGGAATGGCAAAAATAATTTTTTCGGCTGAATTTTTCATTCAACAATTGTATTACATCTTTGGCATTTCCGCTAATTTGGCGTATGATTATTCAACGCCCTCGTAGTGAAATGGATATCACAACAGCCTTCGAAGCTGTCGTTGCAGGTTCAACTCCTGCCGAGGGCAAAAAATTTTGCGATTTTTTCTTTTTAAGTTATACTTATTTTTTAAGCGGGTATGGTTTAGTGGTAGAACAGGAACTTGCCAAGTTTCAGACGGGAGTTCGATTCTCCCTACCCGCAAAGGTCAACAGGTCATTTTATTTTGTCCTTTAGAAAATTAAAAGTGTCCTATAGAATGTCCTATAGAAAATGGCTTAAAATCGTGATTTTTTATTAAAATCTGTGGATAAGTTTGGGGATTTGTGGATAAAGGACATATAAAGGACAACATTGTCCTATAGAAAAATGAAGAAATTTACTTCGGAAACCCAAAAAATTGGCCAGTTGGGTGAAGATGTCGCCGTAAGGTTTCTCATGAAACAGGGTTATGAAATTATTGACCGGAATTTCACCAAAAAATGCGGTGAATTGGACATAGTTGCGAAAAATAAGGATAAAATTCATTTTGTAGAGGTCAAAACTGTTTCATGTGAAAACTTTTACCGACCGGAAGAGAATGTTAGCCCTAGAAAATTGAAACGGATGGCGCGAGCTATCCAGATTTATATGGTTCAAAAGCGTGTTTCATATGAAACAGATTGGCAAACTGACATTATTACTGTTATTCTTGACCCGACAAACAAAACGGCGAAAGTAAATGTGTTGAAAAATATAATAATCGGGGCGTAGTATAGTGGTAGTATATATGCTTTGGGAGCATAAGGTCCGAGTCCGATTCTCGGCGCCCCGAAAAAAGTTTTAATTGGATGTTACACATGAAACATGGAAAATAAACAATTTCAAAGGAAAATTGAAGATTTTACTTGCGAAAAGTGTGGAACAGAAGTCAAGGGTGATGGTTGGACCAATCATTGTCCTAAATGTTTGTGGAGCAAACATGTTGATGAAAATCCTGGCGATAGGGAAGAAACCTGTGGTGGCTTAATGGCACCGGTGGGTATTTTGAAAAAGAGTGCTGACTATTTTATCACTCATCAGTGTCAAAAATGCGGTTTTGAACGGCAAAAAAAACTGGAAAAAAACGATAATTTTGATGCCTTGCTCACGATTTCTGTGTAGGCAGTAGACAAATATGCGTGTCTCGAGAAAGTGGTGCCCGAGAAAGAGTTTTGCTAGTTAACCTTATTTAATTCTTTTACTAATACCTCGGTTAGCGCCGGAGCGAGAGTTTTTTGAAAACTCTGGAGTCGTTCGTTGAGGTCGCCGCTTAAAAAACTTTCCAAATTCATAGTCATTTCTTCATTCAAACTTCTTTCAATGTGACCAATGGTAATGGCTTGAAGTGAACGCTCGCTAGTGTTATTGGCATCAGTCGCGGTAGCGATAACGCCAATTAATTGACCATCGGTACCGACAATCGCGCCACCTGAAGCGCCTTTTTGAGCAACAATGCTGCCACTAACAGAAAATAGGTCAAAAGTGTTTTCTTTAAAGGTAAATATTCCGTCAATTGTTCCAACAGAAGAAGCGATGTAAAGATTTTGCTGAATATTTATACCACCCAAAAAACCAGCCGGATAACTTGCCAAAACTACTGGCGTGCCTTTTTTATAGCCATTTTCTGTTGGGTTATAGGCTAAAGAAGGGAAACTGTCGGGTAATTTTTCTTCGGCAATAGCTCTGGTAATTAATAATAGGGCGTAATCATACTGACCGGTGCCGAGCGGTTCTTGAGCAGTAATGTCACTGGCGTGTTCGTTAATCCAGCGCGGGGAAACATAGAGTAAATCGGCGGTATAACGCGGGTAAGCCGGACTACCGGTACGAATAACACAAGTCAAAAAGTCGGGAATCATATAGTTTTTGAGCAAAAAATATTGGCCAATATGAGCATTAGTTAGAATTACACCTCTCTTGTCAATTAAGACGCCGCTACCGGAAATTGGTTTAAACAAACCGCCAATTTTGGTAGTGCAGATGATATTGACCAATACCGTTCGAACTTTTTCATTTAATTCGTTGAAGTTTATCCCGATTTTGTCTTGCAAAATCAAGGATCCCCGACTCAAGTTTTCTTGAGTCGGGATTGGCTCCGATATTTTTGGAGTGGACGGTTTTTTCTTGTCGGGAATTATTTTTTGTGTTGTAGTTGAAGCTGGCTTTTCTCCAATAATAGAGGTGGTTGCTATGGGAGGAGAAATGTTTTCTGTTAAATTTGCTGGCGGGGGAGTGGCAACGGAAAAAATACTGATAATCAGCCCCAAAAAAGCAGCGAACAATGTTTTAAAAAAGTCAATCAGATTCATTCTTTTAATCTTACCAGAGACGCGAAATAAAGTCGTTTGACTTTTTTCGGCAACAGTTTTCCTTTTCTTGCTATTATTTAAATTTAGGTATACTTAGGCGCGGTCGATTAAAAAAACAAATCGGCAAAATATGAAAAAAGAACCAAAACCAACGACCCCTACGACTCCGCCTGTGCCTCCAACAGAAGAGTAGATTTTAGATAAGCAAAAATCCCCCCTCCGCCAATGGCGGAGGGGGGATTTTTTTGGTATTCTGCTTATGAAGTTTTGCGAGCGTGGGCGGGATTAGTTTAATGGTAAAACACGAACCTTCCAAGTTTGAGTTGCCGGTTCAATTCCGGCATCCCGCAAAAATTAAGAGGTCTTGTTCCACATGTACTCAAACATAATTCTAAATGTTTCGGCTACATATTTGCTTTCAATCAGCACGTTGATGATGGTTTCTCTGAAATTAGTGATGGCCACTTTATCTCCGAAGATAATAATTTGAGCGGGGATATGTAATTCTTCTTTTGGCACAATTTTTCGGGTGATTAGATACTTTTCATCTTCTGTTACCGGCGTGGCGATTTCCTGCTTTCCCAGCGGGGTAATTGCTTTTGTTTTTATATTGAGCGCCACTTGCTTTTTTATCTGCTCGCGGATTAAATGAAGAATTTCTTTGCGCCCCTCTTCAATAGGGGAGCTTATTACTCTGATTTCTTGGTTGGTGTCCAAAATGTCGTCATAAATTTTCTTCAACCCCTCCACTCCTTCAAAGAATTGCACATTCGGTTTGCCTTTGAGAAGGTTGAACGCCGAGGTAAGCGAGCCGAAGGCGGCCTGCAAGACAAATCCCATCTGCTCCAGTCCCTTTTTCCTCTCCTCCAAAAGAGTTTTAAGTCGCTCCGGGTGGTTTGGGGCAAAAAGGGCGGCTCTGCCCGAGAACTTTTTCTTTTCCGCGAGCTGGAGAGTTAAAAGTTGCCCGAGGATTTTATAGGTAAGTGCTCTTCCCAGATTGGTTTTGCTGGCAATATGCCTCGCAGGGGAAAGACCACTCTCAAGCAGGACGAGGTACACCCGTGCCTGCTCTGTGGTTAATCCAGCGCTCTCCAGAACTTTTTCATCAACTAGTGTCATATGTTTATGACAAATATAGCTTATACCTAATAGATCATTTGTCAATAGTTACATAAATGTGGATATCTCCATCACATCTTCGTGAAATGCTTGACATATAAAACTAGTGTGCTATCCTATTGCCAGTTAAGTTCATTGAAGTCATTTTGGTTTTGCATAGCGATTTGTCTCTTTTTTGGGGAAGCAAATCGCTATGCAAAAAAATACATACTTCGGATTCGGAATCGCCCCGTCCATGTTTCCTCCCAGCTGCACCATCCGTAAGCAAACGCTTACGGTGGAGCAGGCCAAGGAGGTCATCGATGCGGGCGTTGTGTCCTGTTTGAACCCCTCACACAAGGCGTCAATCGACGTGATGCGAACCCGTTTCGGCATCTCGGTGGAAATCCCACCGAAAGCGCCGAGCGTGGTGGTGCAGAACGGCGAGAGGGCGCTGGTGATGGGAGTCGGTGGACTCCCCCGGTTGGAGAACCGGCACGAGTACACTCCGGAGGAGGTGGCAGGTGCGAAGTTCAGCTTCGCCCTGTTTACGGTCTCGGAGTAGCTCGTGAGGTTGGGAGTGAACCTCAAAAACTTCCATCGGCCGCGATTGTAACGGCGTCATCGCCAACGAGACTGGCGCGTAATTTACTTCGGGGAAGCTCCGAGGGGCCTGACGAGCCGAAACCGTTGGGGTGGACGATTTCGCCCCTCTGTTCTCCGCCCAAGGCGGACTGATGAGTCTGCCAAAACTGGCAAGACGAAAACAGAAAGTTCTTTGGTAGTAAAAGGTCTCACCTCCGCTCCCCCTATTTCCAAAAGGGAATATGGAGAGCGGAGGTGAATAAAAGACGCCATCCCGCCATCTCAAAGAGATGCGTGACGGTCGTAACCGTTGTGAGCTACCGCAATGCACTCAAACATCGGCAGGTTGAAATCTGTCAGGGTAATGCCCGGTAGGGAGAAATCCTTACTATTTGAGAAGTGCAGTAGCAGGCATATCTTCCTATCACGGCTGTGATTTGGGAGTTCACTCATTAGCAAATGTTGATGTCATCATCAGCGCATGAGTATATGCAGAGGAATGTTGGTCAATTCAAAAACCAACATTCCTCACTTTATTGAGTTCATTTCGCTGTAAGCTAAGTGGATTCATAGAGTTCAGTTCTTTGTTCTTTGTAAAAGGTTCTCGCCACCGAATATAAAGTGCGAGCTGTTTGGCGAAGCTATTTGGTCACTAGTTTGCCGTTTCAGTGAAAAAAGCGGGAGGAGGATTCCAGAATGGCTTACTGCCCCTTGGACATTTTTCTGGAGCATATCTCCGATGAGGAGGTTTTACTTCAGAGATTGGCCGACGGCAAATCCATCCAAGACATTGTCCTAGAGTTTCAGATTCATGGCTACAAATCAAAGGAGGGTGCCAAGCAGGCCACCCTTCGACGATTGGCCTTGGAAGTCCGGACGGTTCTGGAGAGGATTTTCCGTAAAGAGGGGGAGTTGTACTCCGTTCCCCTCCTGGAGTCGCTGAAAGAGCGGTCCTTGCGACAAAGGCATCGCACCTGCCGCGCGAAAACGTGGTGGCATCGGCGACGGAAGGACTCTGTGTTTGTTACCGTTGGTAACAGACGCGGCGCTGTCCGCCAGGATGACGCCTGGAAATTGCGCTACCCGCAATACGCGGTGTGGGTACAGTTTCCGGATGGAAAAGCGGAGTGGGTCCCCACCTCGCCCAAGTCCTGACAGATGGAAAGACATCCGAAGGATGGAGCCACCTTTGATTCAGAAGCTCCCGTTGTTGTCACCTTTTTAAAAGCGTGAGCCTCGCATGCAGTGCGCGGAGGGCGACTCCGATATGGTCGCAATGGAGATTTGAAAACAAATCTCCGCTCCATTGGGTTGACGAATGAAAGTTCGAAAGCTCAACCAGTTTGTTCTTAAACATGGTGCCGAGTATACGAAAGTTTACAAGGCACAAAGAAGCTACTTTCGGCCTGATCATCCTGGAGTTGGGAGAAAGATCCACGCTCAAGAGAAGACCTATTCTTGAGCGTTTTGTTGGGTTCATAAGATTCTTGTGAATCCATAGAATTTCAGTGCAATGGGTGTTTATACTATGGTGCACCTCAGGTATGCACTGAAGCGGGACGGGAAAATGGATTGTGAACTCTCTTCTTCCATGCTTGCTTCTGTCGAAAGACAGAATGAGTTGGAGAAATCAGAGTTTGAGTCCGGACTCCTTTCACCGAAATCCGAGATGAGGAAGGTGGTTGTCGTGGTTTTGCCACGATGGTTCACTTGTCTCATCAAAGACAAGGTGTGAAGTCCTGACCGGAAGCCTTGCGGCCGGAATAAATAAAAAAGGGGCGCTTGAGAAAGTGTTAAAAACTCCTAGTTGAGTACGTCTAGAAAAAACGCTCACCGAATTACTCGGTGCTCTGTTTCTCGATGTGCATCGGGACTGATGAGCTCAAAAGAGCGAAACAGAAAGTTCTTTGCAAACGCCTTTCTGGTTAATTGTGGATGTGAGTTCGGATTTTTCTCCGGCTTCACATCTACAATTAACTAAACAACCAAAAGAAAGGCATTATGAAAATCAGTACACTGAAAATCGTCGGGCTCGGCATCCTTTCCCTCCTCATGATGACGGGAGGATTGGTCTCAACCGCATGGTTCGCGGTTGACCACCTACAGAGCTGGCCAAAAGCCCTGATGGAAGCGCGGGTCGTGGTCTATGGACAGATTGCGCTCGGGTGCAGCATCGCTTTCGCGAGCAGGAAGTGGCGAGGGAGATTGGGGTTAGTTGTTGTGGTGGTAATGCTGGCAACCCTTTTTGGGTTTGCGTGGGCGATTGCCTCTACACCGCTGGACCGATTTTGGCTGCTCCTCTCCGGGATGGTCGCGTACATCTTGATCGGCGGGACATTTTTCGCCGAGTTTGTACGAATTGCGAGGGAGTTGCAATCGAGACCAACAGTTCATCCACCCATCGGTGGCGACCCATCGCTCAATTAAGGACGGAGGGTTGAAAGAGAACCTTAAAAACTTTCCTCTCGGACGATGAGTGATTCGTCCTCTGTTTCGGAATGTGCATTCCGACTGATGAGCCGAAAACGGCGAAACAGAAGTTGTTTGAAAATTGAATAGAGAAATTTGAGAGGGCACGAGGGTGGCTTTGTGAAAAGTTGTCGGCTGGGAAGTTGAAAGTGTATAAGTTTTCACGAAGCTATTCTCGTGTGAGGTAGTAAAAGTTCATTCATTGGTCTTTTCACTAAAACCGATGACGGAACGCGCTACCGCAACAGCGCATCTCCATTGCTATGACAACTACCGCAAATCAAACTGGATTGGAAATTCTCACCGCATCATTCGCCAAGGGCGACATCGGGTCTGCGGTTCAGCTTCTCAAACGAGGAGTTGATTCCCTCGAAATCCGGCTGGCTGCCTTGAAGCACCAGAACGGCGACCCGCTTCGGCGGGCGCATGAGGAGTGGCAGGCAGCGCCTACCTACCAGTTCCACAAGTACAACCATGACTGGATCATTTACCCGGATGGACGGAAGATAAAACAGGGAACACTGGAATGGCCGGCGGCTTACGCCGAATACAAAATGGCGGAGGAAAAGTGGATGAGATCTTTGACCAAAGCTACTGACGAAAAAACCGCGAATTTCGTGCTCAATGGACACTATGTCCATACTACGACGCGAAGGATAATCGTTCAGCTAGCGTTGCTCGGTTATCGTCCGCGTTTGGTTTCGACGGGAAACGGAAAGTACATTCGCTTGTCGGAGACCTACGGTGAGTACCGCTATCAGGATGTCATCGAGGTGGATGCCTCGGTGAGCCTCAACGGTTCCGAGCCGCACCAACCCGCCGAGGTGACCGTCCTCTTTGGCTCGTCCGGCAGTAAGAACACTTGGAAAGTCCGGCCTGACGGTCGGACAATCGATGTGACCTGCTGGCACTAGGTAATTTGCCAGTTCCCGCGCAGGCGGAACGGGCGTGCCGAAAGGCAATGGAGACAAAAATACCCTCTGGTGAGGGAAGGTCGGGTGGAGGAAAGCATAAAAACTTCCCTCCACTACATTTTTCAAAATTTTCACCCACTTCATTGAGTCCGCGAGCTCTCGGGTGAGAGATGTCGTGGGTTCATAGAGTTCTTTAATTTCACACATTAAGAAAGGGGGTGAAAGAGAATGCTGAAGGTTCCAGCTAATGGGGCTGAAATCCAGGAGGTTGATGGGGTTCGGTATCTCATCGCCAAACTGGATGCGCAGAAGAAAACCTGCAGGGACTTCCTTGAGGAGCTTCGGAAAGGGAATCCGGTTGTGGTGCCTTGTTCAAAGAGGGCACAACTCACCGGACTTTTGAAGAAGGAATCCGTGTTCACGCGACAAAAAACTGTCGTTTCGGGACAATGGGTTTCTTTCTTTCCCTGCGAAGCGAGGGAGTTCAAGCCCTGACTGCGGCTTTGGCACGCGGCCTCGGGCGACGAGGTGGCAACAGAATAGTCGCGAGCAACCGTCGGCCCTCCGGCGGTTTTTTGTTGGGCGTATTTTTCCACAAACAAAAAAACACCGGCCACAGAGGTCGGTGTTTGCGTTACTATCAAAAAAGAGTGCGGGGGCTGGTTTCCATCAGTCAATTATTCGTCCAACAATGCCAAGTTTGAGGCACTCCTCGGCTGTTAGAGTGAGTCGGTTCGTAGCGAGTAATTTGTCAACACAATTGCCCGGAGGTAGCGCGGCTGCCTTGAACATTTCGTCCCTGAATTTTTTGGCCGCAACCCGATAACCTTCTGGTATGACACCATCTTCGCTGATATCGCATGATTCAATCTCAACAGAACCGAGATGAAGCACGAGCTTTCCATTTTTTACAATCTCCCTCTCACTCGAGGCCAAAGCGATTAAGGCGGCGGCTGATTCAGCATGATAGATTTTGGCCGAAAATTTTAGGCCGGAACCCTTTATTTTTTCAATGAACTCAAGGGCTTTTGTGCCGTTACCACCTTCGCTGGTAATAACCATCACAACATGAGTTTCGCCGCACTTTTTGTAATACTCAATCTCTCCCCAGGCATTGCTTAGCGATTTCTCTGTCACAGTACCCCATAAAAGAACTGCTGGTTTCATTGCTTACCCTTTCGTGTTATGCTTCTCATTAGCCTTTCTTTCATCTGAAGGAAGAAGAGGCGGTCTTATGTTATTATCAATATTTTTTAAATAATGTCAATATGACAGAAAGTTTTGAGAAAAAAGTTCCAACCGATCGGCCCATAGATAAAGAAGCTGCGTTGGAACTTGCCCAAACTAATTCGGTATTAAGAAGCGATACTTTTACGATGCAAGCCATCCGAGATGGTGGTTATATGGTTGAAGGCAAATTTACTCCGATAACTCATTTTGATGACTTTTTGCACGATAGGGAAGAAGAATTAAGAACAACGCAACCGCAAAGCAAAGGAGGTCCTAAGGTAAAACCGGAACATTTGATTCAACATTCCAATCCCAACGAAAAAGTTGAGTAAGGTATCGGTTAAAAAATGAAAGACGCAAAACCCGCCACCATTTCATTGGGGCGGGTTTTGCTTAAGTGAGAAAA
>ERZ1292632.1783-Hain-H43-01um-R2-1783-length-19660-cov-6_pt1 | contig 19660 bp, 22 predicted proteins | sample MGYA00564407_ERZ1292632 | MGnify/ENA primary metagenome ERZ1292632 (study PRJEB36523, sample SAMEA6512637) | groundwater metagenome | collected 2019-01-08 | study: AquaDiva: Metagenomics assemblies of 32 groundwater samples | reverse complement strand
CCGCTAGCTTAGTAACGACCGCCAGCAGCTACACTTTGAATACTGGTAGTTTGGATATCGAAGCCGCCGGCACATTAGATGCTTCAAGTTCGACCCCAGCTATCAACATCGCCCTCAATTACACCAACAACGGCACATTCACCGCCGGAAGTAGTACCACCACTTTCACCGCCACTGCCACCGGCAAAACCCTGACTGGGACTTTGAACGGTAGCTCGGCTTTTTATAACCTCATCTTTAACGGCTCGGGCGGCGGTTGGACACCGGGATCAGCGATGGCCGTTAGCAACGACCTGACCGTCACTCTCGGAACGCTCTCCGGCACTAATAATATTACCGTCAGCGGCGGGGACGCAACCGGCGACGGTGTTATCAACCTAACTGGCGGTACCCTGACAATGGCCGGGTCGGGCAACTTTGGCGGAGCGACGGCCTGGACTTTTTATAACCTCACCATTGGCCCAGGATCGGGGACAACCGTCACGACGGCCACCGGCGCTGGCGGCATCACCGTTTCTAATCTCTTAGCTAGTGGCGCTGGCGGAACTAAAACCCTAAACGCCGGCGGCAAGACCTGGACATTGAGCGGTACTACCGGATCTCCGCTCGGTGGCTGCAACGGCATCCTCGGTGAAACAATCAACTTCGATACCTCGACCTTTACTTTTACTGGCGACAACGGCGCCGGCAATACCACCATCCCCAATCGTTTCAGCTTTTATAAATTAACCCTAAATAACGCTGCCGAAACCTATGTCCTGTGTAACACAACTACCGCCACCAGCGACGTGACGATCACGGCCGGTACTCTTGACGCCACGGCCAGCAACTATAATTTGACCGTCGGCGGTAACTACAGCAACAGCGGCACCTTCACGGCTCGTAGCGCCACCGTTACGCTCAACGGCTCGGCCACCCAAACGCTCTCCGGTGGGATGCTAACGACCAACGCTTTTTACAACCTAACAATTTCCAACGCTTCGGGCACAGTTGCCTCTGACTGTGAACGAACCGCATGGGTAGCGGGAGTCGACTTTAACGCCGCCGCAACGGTAACCAACAACTACACCATCACAACAGCTTCGGTGAAAGTGGAATATAACAGTGGCTCAACCTACACAATCAATAATATGAACTGGAATGGCCAGGCTGTCGGAACGCGGCTCTACTTTAGAAATTCGGCCACTAGTGGCACCTGGCTACTGAATGTCACCGCCGTTGGTAGCGCCCAAACCAAAATTTCCTATGTTAATGTTTCCCGCTCCGACGCCTCTGGTGGGGCGACAATAATTGCGAGCGACGGCACTAATACTGATTGCTCTAACAACATCAACTGGCAGTTTGACGAAACGCTGACTTTGGGGTTAGATTCCACTTCTAAAGATTTTGGAGTCGTGACTCCGGGTTCTAATCCCAGCGATCAAACTACAATTCTAACCGCTACTAGTAACGCCGTTAATGGTTATGTCATCTACGCTTGGTCAACTCAAGCGATGACCAATGTTCGTTTTGGTGGGGTGACATTAGACGACTGGACAGGAACCAATGCCACACCAACAGCATTCAATGCTGGGTCGTATGGCTTTGGTTACACCACCGATGATAATGATCTGACGGGGGGCACCGCCAACCGATTCAGTGCTGGAACACTCTTCGCTGGATTCACCCATTCCGGCCCGGGTGATCCGATCGCCGATCGAACTAGTCCTGTTACTGGTGCAACCAACAATGTTTCTTATCGTCTTTATCCTTCAGCTACCCAAGCCGACGGTGATTACACAACAATCATCGTCTATGTGATAGCCGCACAATTTCCATAATGGGGAATATTTTCAGTTCTCAATTTTCAATGTTGCTAATCGCTCGCTGCCTTGCAGTAAATTTACAATGAGCCAATATTTAAACAAGTACGATTTGGAGGAAAGAGCCGTAGTACGTCTTCGACTTTAAGAAGCAAAACCGATAAATTGAAAATTGATTAATTGAAAATTAAATGAAAATTGTAAATTGTAAATGTCACCTTGCTCGCTGTTCACAGCGTTCACAGTTGAAAATTTTAGCGCTAGCAATCTTGGCGTCAGTGTTTGCTTTCACCTTGCCAGCGGCCGGCCAGGGTGCCATTAGCCCGACACTGTCAATAAACCCAGGATTGGTTAAGCAGACTATCAAGCCCGGTGAGAAAACGGCCGTAAAGATTAAAGTTACTAATCTTGGTAAAGAGCCAGTCCCACTGTCAGCTTCCAAATTTAGTATCAGTGGTATTAACAACCTCGGATCCCCCGAATTTACGGCCGAGCCAAGACCGCACTCGGGAGTTGATTGGCTAACAATTGATAGTCCTGACCTAATTTTGGACGCCGAGAGTAGTAAGGAAGTTCAAGTAACAATCCTGGCACCCAAGGGTACGGTGCCGGGCGGTTACAGTGCCGCTTTGATTTTCCAAGCTCGTTTACCGTCAAATTACTTTGACGAAGACGCCAATACCAGAATTATCCCAGCATTGAGTACTTCATTTCTGCTTTCAGTCGATTCGACGACGAAGCCGACCATTGAGAGCTTAAGTATCAGCTCGTTCCAGACACCAAAAATAGTCGTCAGCACGCCGGTACCACTACTAACCGAAGTTAGTAACCCCACCGGATTTTTCTTTTTCGCTGATGGCGATCTGACCTTAACGCCAACTTGGGGTGAAAAAAAGATGGTTACCCAGTTAGCCAGCTCGGTACTGATGCCCGAGTCGTCGAGACAATACATCAGCGCCTATACCGGCACGATCTGGCCCGGGGTATATGACGCCAAATTAACTCTCAGGCAAGACGGGAAAGTTCTGGTCGCGAGTTCTAGATTCGTCTCTATCCCCTGGCCTTTCATTATTATAGTGCTACTTTCCGTAGCCCTGGTTGTTGGTTCAGCTATATTCTTCCGTAGGCGTCGAGCCCGTGGATTTCAGCCATCACAAAGTAATTAACAAAACCGGGGCGGGGTCAACCCAGCACTTAAGAGCTAATCTTTTGCCTCGGTAGCTTTTCGCACATATTGCACACTTCGCTTCTATCTTGCTTGTGTCAGATTTCGAGACACATTGCGGGCAAAAGGGTTCATGAAAAGCGGTTAGCTCTTTAGTGCGGGGTTGACACTTTCGTCATGTTATGATTCGATGAATATATATTATGGGTGGAGGGAATATAAAATCGTCAGTTAGATGGGTTACTACTCAACCTTACGATCCTGGAGAGTTTGACAAGATTGCCTCTGGGTGTACCGTAAAAAGAGATGGGTGACCAAGGGGAGCTAGTGAAGGTGGATTTTAGACGTGCTTTTTACCTATTGGTGATTGCCGCAGTTTTAATGTTAAGTCTTGCACCGTCGAAAGCTTTTGCTGTGCGACCAACTAGCTTAAAAGATACTTTAAGCGACTCGCGCCCCTCGACTGCCTCTAACCACGAAATGGTTCTCGATCTTTCGGGCAGTACCACATTCATCGCCGGTGAAACAGTTATCGTCACCTTCCCAGCTGGCTACGATTTGACCGCCCTAACGATGACCGATGTAGACTTCCAAAACGGTGCGACCGACGAAACCTTACAAGCGGGTGCCTGTGGCGCCACCGATACCGTTCAGTATGTTCTAGCGTCCCAGGTAGTAACCTTCACTGCCTGTAGTTCTTATACTGCCGAAGCGGCTAGTACGGCCATTACAATGCAATTTGGTTCAAATGCCGCTGGCGGTACAACTCGAATCGTCAACACCACGGCCGGCACCTCACAGCTCAATGTTGCCGGCACTTACGGTGACGACTCCCAAGATACCGTTTTGGTTCTAACGGCGGGTGTAGCAATCTCGGCCACAATTGATGAAGTTTTAACCCTAACGGTGGCAGGTCTTGCCGCAGATGCCAACTGCACAACCACGGGTGGCACAAAGCCAGCCGCTAGTACTGCAACAACGATCCCTTACGGGACAATAAACACGGAAACATTTTACGATATCTGTCAGGAACTGACCGTGGCTACCAACGCCGGTACGGGTTATACAGTCACCGTTTATACTGTCGCTGGTTTGGATGCTGGTGCCAATGCGTTTGCTGTTGGTTCCTGCGATGGCGCTTGTACTTTAACCGATCCTGCTGCGTGGGCAACCGCCACCTTTAATGGTTATGCTATCTGTATGGACGACACGACCGGAAACGCTGCAGAAACTGCTAACGCCGACTGGGTAGCGGCAGGGCAATGTGGTGGAGCTTCTCAACAGTTCGAACTAGTTGCTGATCTATCTTCGCAAACGCCCTCAACAATAATGCAGAGCGCTGTTGGAGTAACGGATATCTCCAAAATAGGCTGGAGATTATCGGCTGACGGTGCCCAGGCAGCTGGTGCCTATACCGGTACGGCCGACTATATTACTACTGGGACTTTTTAAAAAAAATGCATATATCAATAAGAAAACTCGTAGCAAAAATTAGAGATCGTTATTTGACGGGGTTAGATCAAGCGAGGAGATCACGGAGGGCTCTGTTTAAACAAGGGTTCATATTTTTGGCAGTCGTAGCCATAGTATTGTCTGGTTTTAGTCTGCCACAAGCCTTGGCCGCCCGACCAGACAGCCTAAAGGATGTTATCACCGATTCTCGTCCTTCTACTTCTGCCAACCACACGATTACCTTAAACCAAGCCACTGGCGGTGATTTTAGCGCTGGCGATACACTCGTTCTCACCTTTGCTGGGGGCTTCGATACATCGGGTTTTGCCAGCACTGATGCGCTGGACTACGACATCACAGTCAACGCAACTGAAGAGACAATCGTCGACTCAACCGATGCTTGCGCTGGTGATACGATCGAGATTACCACCGTGGCTGCGGATGTTTTCACTTTTACCGCTTGCGGGGGTTATGTAGGTGAGGCGGCGGGTGTTGTAATTGTCATCGAGATTGGAACGCACGCATCAGTCCCCTCTGCGGGTAACACCCAGATCGTTAACTCGACAGCCGCCACTTACAACCTGGCGGTAGATTCCACTGACGAAGATTCCCAAGACACCATAATTGTCGTTACTGCAGCCATCACCGTTTCCGCCACGCTTGACGAAGTTTTAACTTTAACTGTAGCGGCTGTTGTGTCCGGTTCTTGTACGACAACTGGCGGGACAACCATCACCTCCACCGCCACTACCATCCCCTACGCAGCAATTTCGACAGAAGCTTTTTACGATATCTGTCAGCAATTAACCGTCGTTACTAACGCCGGTGGCGGTTATACAGTCACGGTCTACACCGTGGCGGGCTTAGATAGTGGCGCTAATGCTTTTGCGGTTGGAACCTGTGACGGAGCGTGCAACTTAACAACCCCGGCTGCCTGGGCAACTGCGACCAACAACGGTTACGCCATCTGTATGGACGATTCCACTGGGGATGCCGCCGCCACGGCTAATGCTGGGTGGGATACCGCGGCCGAGCAGTGCGGCGGTGGTACTCAAAAGTTCGAACTTGTCGCCGATATTTCTGGCGCCGAGGCTCCTTCAACTATTATGTCAAGTATTGTCGGCGTCTCGAGTGATGTTGCTCTAGCCGGTTGGCGGCTTTCGGCTGACGCCACTCAGCCCGCTGGTGCCTACACCGGTACCGCCGACTATATTACGACCGGTACTTTTTGATTTTTCTTCGTAGAGTAAATCGTTGACAGCTGGTAATTAATATGCTATTTTAAATTTACCAACGCCGTCAGGCGTCAACGGCTCCCTCGGGAGCCGTAAATTTGTTATTCGATTTGCGAGAATACCTCGTCCGCTTGCGGCGAGGATGAAAGCATATAATCGAACAAAAGCCCCTCGATCATACCCCGTTGGCTTGCCACGGGGTGCCGAGGGGCTTTTGATTCCACGACTCACGCACTGCAAGAAGCAAGTCGTGAAAACACGATTCGACATTAATCCAGTTAAGTAAACTAAATTGTGTAAGTCGTGTACTCTAGAGATAATGCATAAGAAGGATTTTGATGCTTGGGGCAGAGTTAAGAAGCGAATTGAGAAGGAAAGTAAAAAGATTTATATCCGCTCGGGTGAGATAAGATGGATCTCAATGGGTGTTAATATTGGGAGCGAAATCGATGGTAAGGGAGTTTCATTTACCCGCCCAGCTCTAATTATCCATAGCATCGGTTCATATCTTGCCCTTGTTGTGCCAATGTCAACTAAGATTAAAAATGTTGTCGGATATTTACCCTTTCAGTGGAAAGGCAAATCTACCTCGCTCTGTGTCCATCAGATAAGAATTATTTCGCAAAAACGCGTGCTCTCAAGACTGGGTAGAATTTCAGAAAACCGATTAAGAGAGGTCAAGCAATCGCTAGCCGAATTCTATGACATCTAATTACCAATTCTCGCCCGTTAGCAAATGGTGCCTACACTGGTACCGCCGACTATATTACAACTGGTACTTTTTAGGTTATTTGATTTGGAAAATTGAGAGTATAGTTTGAAGATGGAAAGTAGTTTTCAGTTCTCAACTATGAGCTCCAAGCGAAGAGCGAGCATCAGCGACATTTTGCAATTTTCAAAGAATTTTCAATTCACAATATTCAATGAAATACGACCTTGAAGAACGAACAGTAAAATTGGGCGAAGAGATTATTCTACTGTGCAAAAAAGTTAATCTAAATACCGTTAACCGACCTATTGTAAGTCAATTAGTCAGATCCGGAACGAGTATTGGCGCAAATTACGCCGAAGCCAACGGCGCAAGTTCAAAACAAGATTTCCGTAACAAGATTTTTATTTGCCGCAAGGAAGCCCAGGAAACACGATATTGGCTAAGAATGCTATCCAAATGCGAACAAGGACTAATAAACGAGGTGGGCTTGCTACTAGAAGAGTGTCGCCAATTAATTCTCATCTTTCAAAAAATTGGTTCGACGATCACAGCCAAAACTTCTAAATTGAAAATTGATCATTGATACTTAAATGAAAATTGAAAATTGTAAATTTAAAATTCTCTTGCTGGCAGTATTGGCATTGGTTTTTTCTGTCTTGCCAGCCAATGGGCAGTCACAGGAAGCTGACCAAGCAAAAGTCTCCATTTCTCCACCGCTCTTTGAGCTCTCTGCCAAGCCCGGGGATACCATTAAGAACTCAATGAAAGTTATAAACACCAGTGGAATTGTCCAGAAATATGAGATGGGAATTCAACCGTTTATTGGCAACGAACTTGGTCAAGCTAAGATCGTTGCGGGAGACGACTCAATTTACTTTCTAAAAAACTGGACCAAGATCACACCGTCGAAGTTTACCTTATCCCCCCTACAGACGCAGGTCGTTGAATTCGTTATTACAATACCTGTCGACGCTGAACCGGGCGGTCAATACGGCTCATTACTAGCCTACTTAGCAAACGACGACGAAGTTAGCGGCACGGGTGCCGTTACCAGAACAAAGGTTGGTAGCTTGATCCTTGTAGCTGTGGCTGGTGATGTCAAATACTCGGCCTATGTAAAAGACTTCAAGGTAGACAAGAAACGCTTTGAGCGTTCACCAATTCTTTTTACCACTAGCATTCATAATAACGGTACCGTTCATATTAAGCCCAAGGGCTTTATCACCCTGACAGATATCTTCGGACGCAAAGCCGCCAGTATCGACTTTGATCAGAAAAACATTTTTCCGAAAACCGATCGTTTAATTACCCAATCCTACGATCAGCCGTTAATTGTCGGGCGCTATGTCGCAACATTAAATGTCCTCTACGGCGAAAAAGGCGACCAGTTAAGCGCCAAGACGGTTTTTTATGTCATACCTATTTGGTTGATAATTTTGAGTATTGCTCTAATAATTCTGACTATTCTCTTGATCCTGTACCGAAAGCGTCAGAAGCGTAAATTTACCGCATTGCTCAAAGCCGCTAAAGCCCCAAGAATTACTCGAAGGATGGGCTAGTGTTATTGATAAGAGGTAGTATATATCAGATGAGGAAAAATATTTCATTTGTCTCTTCGGTGTTTTTTGTAATTTACATTATATCTTTTATCTGGGCCTTGCCTGTTGCCAAAGCCGAATCAACCATTTCCGCCGATGTCCTTTCGGGTGTTAGTGCTGACACTTCGACTTTTATTAGTGACATTATCCAGCTACCGGCTGATGGTAAGTCGGTTGTCATACTGACTGCGACAATTCTTTCCAAGGAGGGAAAGACCCTACCCAATAAGGAAGTAATCGTCACCTCTAATCGAGGTGATGTCGATACTGTCCTTTGCTATTCGGGCAACACACTAACCAATAGCCATAAGACCGTAACCGACTTAGACGGCACAGCTCGTTGCGTCGCTAGCTCCGAAGTTCCGGGCAACGCCACCTTCACCGCCGTCGCCGAAGGCATCACTCTTGACGACAAACCAACTATCACCTTCACACCCTTGCCGTTCCTGACTAACCTTACAATCAAAGTTAAATTACCGGGCGGGGGTAGTCTGACAATTCTTGAGCCGGTTCAACCCAAGCCCTCCAAGCCAGCCAACGAACGATTGGTTAATACTGACGTCGAGTTACAAATACCATTTTGGGTTCTATTGGTTATAATCCTTTTCTTCTTGACCGAACCAATCCTGATTATTCTGATCTTACGCCTTAGCCGTAAAGTTCGTCGTGGTTTTGAGGCCGAAAAACTGGCCTTAGCCAAGGAACAAGAGCTACTGACTAAAATCTACCAGCTGGAGAGTCGGGTAGTCCAAACCGCTTCGGCAATTGAACAGGAAGTACGACAACTTGAATCGCCTAACCAGCCCCTAGCTCCTAGTCCCTTGACGCCTCCACCGCTACCTCAAAGCCCGGATGCCGGGCAGAACCCGCCCACCCAATAGCTCGAGCATCGCCGAGCCACCAGTCGAAACAAACCAAGCAATAGCCCATTTGTACTTGATTATTGAATCTAAATTGCTAGAATTTAGTCATGAGAAAGTTAGCTCCCCGCTCAATCCCGGTAATAGTTGAAAAAGACGAAGACGGTCTCTATGTGGTTGAGTGCCCGGTTTTTAGCGGTTGCTTCTCTCAGGGTAAAACAGTTAAAGAAGCTTTGCACAATATCAGCGAAGTAATCGAACTCTGTCTTGAGGAAAAAGAGAATCGAGATTTAATTAGCGGCTACCAGCCAAAAGAACTCACTCTCCATACAATTTCCATTTAGCCAATGGTTAGGCTGCCAGCAATCTCGGCAGATCTCTTGCTAAAGAAATTACAGAAAGTCGGCTACGTAGTTGCCCGCCAAAAAGGTAGCCATATTCGCTTACGTCATAAAACAAGAAAGCCCTTAACGGTTCCTGATCACAAAATCATTGGACGGGGATTGTTGAGAAAGATTCTCCGTGACTGCGAAATATCGGTTGAAGAACTTACTAATCTTTAATAAATTCCTTACCCCAAGGCCCGGATGCCGGGCAGAACCCGCCCACCCAATAGCTCGAGCATCGCCGAGCCACCAGTCGAAACAAAAGAATACTTATGGGTCAATCCCAGGCCATCAATTAACCCCACCGTATCTCCCCCACCAACAATGCTGGTGGCCGGTGAATCGGCAATCGCTTTGGCAATCTTTTTAGAGGCCTTATCGAATGGCGGTTGTTCAATTTTGCCCGGAACGCCACTCCACATAATAGTTTTGGCAGACTTTAGGTACTGAATCGCCTGGGAAGTTGACTTTTCGCCTACATCAAGAATCATGTCGTCCTTCCAGACATAATCGACTGGCAAAATAATCTTTCCCTGCGATTGCTTGAGTATCTGCTTCGCCTGATCAATATAGTCAAATTCAACTAGTGACTTTCTGACATCAACCCCCGTGCTAGCTAAGAAAGTATTGGCGACACCGCCACCGACAATAATCCTATCAACTTTCGGTAGTAGGTTACGAATAACTGGTAACTTGTCGGAGATCTTCGCCCCACCGATAATTGCAATAAATGGATGAGCTGGGTGGCGAGTGAGATTGGCTAGTACCTCCATCTCCCGTTCGAACTGTAAACCGGCATAGGAAGGTAGGAATTCTGTTATTGCCACCACCGAAGCCGCCTCTCGGTGCGATGTGCCAAACGCTTCGTTAACATAAACCTCCGCCAAATTGGCTAGCTTACGAGCAAAGGTTCGTGAATTATCCTCCTCTCCGCGAAAGAATCGAATATTCTCCAGGGCAATAATGTCACCATCGGCCATAGTTTCGATTGTTTTGGCAGTCGTGGTAGAGAAGGGGTCGGTAGCAAATAATATTTTTTTATTGATTAGCGCCGACAAGTGAGTGATGACGGGCTTCAAAGATGAATCCGGGTCAGTTTTAGCCAATGGTCGCCCCAAATGACCGCAGAGAATAACTTTAGCTCGATGGTTAATTAGATAAAAAATGGTTGGTAATAATCTTCGAAGTCGAAAATCATTAGCGACCTCAAGAGGTTGACCGCCAGTAAGGGGGATGTCAGCGTCAATTCGAACTATAACTTTTTTACTGGCTAGCGCCGCATCTTCCAAGGACTTCATTATATTAATATACCAGTTAGTTGAAAACTTTTGCTATGCTGTCAAAGTGATTAAATCGTTTTCTAATTTCGTTATTATTCTCCTCTTGTTTCTCTCCAGTTTGGGTTATGTTGCTTTTCGTCTGCAGGATCCTCACTTTGTTCTCCAGAGTGCTCGTTCGGTTAATCTTTACGGTCGTCTCGCCGCCAATATCGAACCGTTAATCGGTCAGGACCAACTGAACTCGACCGGTCTGAAGAGTTCCGAGGTGATCGATTTACTTAAATCAGCCGTTGATGCCGAGCAGTTCTACGTTCTAGCCTCACAAGCCCTTGAAGCGTACCTGCCCTGGTTAACGGGTCGAGACGACAGTATCTCCTTTTCTTACGACCTAACGCCAACTAAACAAAAACTGACTGACGGTTTGACGGCTAAAATGCAGAGTCAGTACCTGGGCTTACCGCAATGTACCCCCGCTCAACTTCGAACCTGGAGCTTTAAGGATAAACTCCCGAGTTGTCGGTTGGCTGACGGCACCATCCAGGCCAAGAATATTGAGACCCAAATAGCGGCTCTAGCGAGTAAAACCACCGACCTACTGCCGGACACCCTAACCGCCGCCCAACCCTCAACTAAATATATCCGCATAAGAGATCTCATTGCCAGGGGCTTTAAAGACATCTACTTAGTTTGGGGGCTAACCGCCCTGCTCATTGCCATCTATTTGTTGATTTTTCGCTCTTCGGGCCTCGTCTCACTGGCCGTCAGCTTCCTACTGGTTGGTCTTCTTGAAATAGGCTTTAGTCTAATTGGTTGGGATTGGATTACCCGAACTATCTCTGACTCAATTGGCGGTAGAGGAGATGCCAAAACACTCTTACCCTTAACAATTGACCTTATTTCGGTAATTATCGAGGCTCTAAAAACGACGCTCGGCAATATTAGTATCGGCTTTTTATTGACCGGCGGCATTTCGCTGTTACTAGGAATCATCGGCAAAATTCACCAACCCAAACTAATCGCCAAGGTTACGAAGATTTAATAGACTTCTTTCATAACCAACTTAGACGATAAAAATGATAGCTATATTCGGCGAAAGACAAGATCTCGTGAGGAGGCATAGTCAAGACTACGGTGACGAACGAATCTTGGCTTGTAGCCAATGTAGCCATTTTGGGCAGATCAATTTGGTTATGAAAGAAGTCTAAACAGTCGCCGATAGAACGCTAGATCGAGACGGCCAATTATTCTTGCCTTGAAACGCTGGTCTTGCAATCCCCCAACCCAGGCGGCTATCTTTTCATCAGTTCGGAGTAAGCCAGACATTGGTGGTAATTCGATTGTTTGCTGACGACGGCCTTCAAGATAACGACTAATGTTTTGAGAAATTTTAACGGCCAGTGTTTGGTCAACTCGCAAATTGTTTTGATAAAAGCGTTTAATTCGGTCAACGACTATTACCTCCGGGTAACGCTCGGGATTAAGACTGGGATCGAGAATGAAATTATCCGCATCATCAAGTAATGCACCTCGAACCAAGCGATTTTCAAAAGGTGGTTTGGCGCCGGCGACTGTTGCGCCCGGTAAAAGACCGACAGTTTTGCGACTCTCAACCGAATTATCCGACAAAAACTTTTTCAACCAATCCCAGAGCGGGAATTGGGCTTGAATTACTAATGAGCGGCGCAAACCCGAGCTAAGTTTCGAGACGTCGCCTGCTAACGCTAATGCTAATTGCCACGACGACACATCGTCACCAGCGAAAGTTAGGCGAGCCTTGAGTTGATGGCCGGATTTAATCTTGGATTGGAGTTGAGTCACAAGTCGCAGACAAAGTGCCGATATTTTCTTTATTTCAAGACCAGTGAAGGTTGGTGTTTGATCGATAACTAATACATCATATTCATAAGTTCCAGCCGTTGTAATGACTCGGCGGTCAATTAAATTGATCTGCCTGATTGTCGCCTTAGTAAATGTCACCTCTTGATACAACTCCTTTTTAGCAGGCAGGTGGTATTGGCCGATTAATGACGTCAAACATGGCAGATAAACGAACGACTCATCGCGACTAATATGAGTGATTTCAATATGTGCCTCGCGGGCTAACTGCCGATCAAGTTGGCAAGCGATTAGAGATGATAACGGCGAATCGCCGATAATGACAATGTTTTTAGACATCAGCAAAATCTTCCAGATTTTGGAATTTTCAATTTCAAATTTTCAATTTTCAATGTCATGGTCGGGCTATTTTAAAAACCTCCGGTTTTTGTAATTTCTAATTTACAATTTCTAATTTTCAATGTCATGGTCGGGCTATTTTAAAAACCTCCGGTTTTTGTAATTTCTAATTTACAATTTCTAATTTTCAATGTCATGGTCGGGCTATTTTAAAATCCTCCGGAATTTGGAATTTTCAATTTCAAATTTTCAACTCTGAATAAAATGAAGAGCGAACGAAGTAACATTTCTAATGTCATTGATACATTGGTTATTAATTGAAAACTGAAAATGTCGCTGGCGCTCGCTCCTCGCTTAAAGCTCATAGTTGATAATTGATAATTTATTTCAGTTAGTCCTGGAGGCGATTTGGCATATTTTGAGAAAATCTTGGGCTTTGACAGAGGCTCCACCAACCAACGCCCCCTCAATTTCGGGATGACGGAAGAAATCAGTCGCAGTTGATGATGTAATAGACCCTCCGTAGATAAACCTCACCAATTGAGAGGGGCCAGCACCAAATTTCTCAATCAATCGCTCTTTAAGCTTAGCTATTACCTGGAGAGTGTACTCCGGCGTTGCTACCGTGGCAGATTCATTGGCGCTTATTGCCCAGACCGGTTCGTAAGCAACCGTCACTTTACTAAAATTGTCTTTTTTGACTGCGGCCATGCCTTCCAGTAGCTGTTCGGTGACCTTACCGAGTTGATAATCATCAATATTGCCTTGAGCATCGATCATTTTCTTGCTCTCGCCAACGCAAAGAATTGGTTTAATCCCCCACTGTAGACAAGCCTGCATTTTTTGGTGGACTAAGTCGTTATCTTCGCCAGCGTAGGCTCGGCGCTCGGAGTGGCCAACGATGGAGTACTGAACGATATTCTTGAGCAAATAGGCGGAAACTTCACCGGTGTAGGCGCCTTGGTCATTTGGCCAAACATTCTGGGCCGCCAGGGAGATATGTTGCGGTTTATGCCGCCACGATTCGGCGATAGGCACTAGCCAAGCAGTTGGCGGTGCCAGAACAACCTCAACGCCCTTTATCTCTTCAAGCGAGCGCTTGTACGACGACGCCAAAACTAACGCGTCCGACAGTGTCGGATACATCTTCCAGTTACCAACAACTAATTTACTAGGCATATCTCCAGATTAGATGGTTTTAGCCAAACAAAAAAGGTCTCCGCAAATGCGGAGGCCTTTTTAAGTTAAAATCGAAGTTGCTTAGATGGCGGCGTCTGACTTTTCGCCTTCTTCAGCTGGCATTGCGCCGGCTTCTACTTCGTCACCGTCTTCTTCTACTTCTGGAGTTACAGCTTCTTCCTCACCTTCAACTGCTGGTACTGCTACTGGGGTTTCTTCCGTACCTACTGCTGGTGTCTCGTCTGGATTCATATGAACCTCCTTATTATTTAAAGCAGAAAAATCTGCCGCCCTGTATGGGCACTTGTCTTCTTACAGAGTAACAACAGGCTAGGGGTACTGTCAAGTCTAAAGTCTCAAGTCTGAAGTCTGAAGTAAGTCTTTTGGGCAAGTCTAAAGTAACAAGGCTAAAGTCTAATTTGTCGCTATCGCTCGCTTTTTCACTTCGTACAAAGTAAGTTTTAAGTAACAAGTATCAAGTTTTGGAAGCATGGTACTTAATACTTTAGACTTCAGAGTTAAATGAGACTTCAGACTTTAGCCTTCAGACTTAACAGCCGTGAGACGTGTTTTACGACGTCTTCCAGATTGACCAACGTCATCTTGCCAGAGGCGCGTTCTTTTAGCTCGATCTTGCCGTCTTGGGCGGTTTTGGCGCTATGAACGAGACGGATCGGGTAGCCGATTAAATCAGCGTCAACTAGCTTGGTGCCAGGCGGTTCGTCTCGATCGTCAAGCAAAACCTCGATACCAGCTTTTTCTAATAAATCGTGGACTTTGCGACCAGTTTTGCCGTTGGTCAAATCGATTATCACGACCGCAAACGGTGCTACCTGACGGGGTAACTTCAAACCATTCTCGTCGTTGAATAGTTCGGCCAAGGTTCCGAGCAGTCGACTAATACCGATGCCGTACGAACCCATCCAGACGGATTGACGGGTTCCAGAAGCATCGAGGTACTTGAGGTCAAAAGCTTCGGCGTATTTAGTACCTAGGTGAAAAATATTACCGACTTCAATCGCCTTAACTCGGTCAAGTTTCTTGACGTCCACCACCTTTAGCTGATTTTCAATTTCCGTATTAAAACCAGTCTTAGTCTGGTGATCGACGAGAATTTCATCTTCTCCGGTCTCGCATAAAACCTGAAATTCGTCTGAATGCTCGGCGCCGAAAATTCCGCCGCTGGCTTTGACCCGGTACGCCTCCAAACCCAATCGTTCGAAAGTAGTCAAATACGCTTCAGCCGCTTCTTCGTAAAACTGCTGGTGAGATTTCTCGTCAGAATGAAAACTGTACAAATCCTTCATCCGAAATTCCCGACCGCGTAGGAGACCAGACTTGGCTCGGAGCTCTTTTCGGAACTTAGTTTGAAACTGGTATAAAATTACTGGCAAATCACGGTAAGACTGAACCCCTTGTTTGACAGCGATAGTCATCGGCTCTTCGTGCGTCGCCCCAAAGGTCATATCGACGTCTGTGTCGAGATAGACGATTTGGCGGAAGTTCTTATCTTCCCACCGACCGGACTGCTCCCAGGTTTTTTTGGGCTGTAAGGCCGAAAATACCACCTCGCTTCCTCCCAGTTCGTTCATCTCCTCGCGGACAATCTGTTCAATTTTTTGCATCGAGCGGACAGCCATTGGCAGGTAGGCGTAAACTCCGGCGGCTACCTGGCTGATGAAGCCAGCTTTTTCGAGCAGATAGGCGTTAATAGAATCCTGTGCGGCCATCGACCGACGAGTCTTGGTGTAAAACTGACTTAATTTCATCAGAAGAGTCTACCGATTACATCGAAGCGAATGAAGTCCTTGAATGTTACGACTACGAACATTAGCAAAATGAAAGCTAGGCCAGCGGTCGCAAAAATAGAGAACTGCCGTTCAGTTAAGGATCGGCGCGTCACCCTTTCGTAGGCCAAAACGGCGATATGACCACCGTCAAGCGGTAGAATCGGCATTAAGTTAACAACACCGAGGCCAATCGAGATCAGGGCCACGAGCTGGGCTAGGTAATCAAATCCCATTCGTCTGGCCACACCTGTCAGCTGACCAACTCCAACAATGCCGGTGACATTTTCAGATACTTCTTGTTTGATAACAAAGTTCTTGACAAAATCCACAAATCCTACGGTCGAGATGGCTATCACTCGGCCTGTCTCATAGAAAGCTGCGACCGGCGCCTTGTACCAAACCGACCTAACCTGACCTGAAGACCCAACGGCAACTCCTATCGCTCCCTGTCCGGCTGGAGGATTTACCCTTGGGGTAACAGCTAGGTCGAGCGTTAGACTCCCACGTTTAACCGTCACGGTCGCGCTCTGGCCATTGAGTGCCCGAATTTTTTCAACAAAACCCGCCCCGTCTTCAAGAGCTTGTCCATTTACAGCTATAATCTGGTCATCAAGCTGAAACCTGCCCAGTTCGGCTGGACTACCTGGGACAATTTTGGCGATAACAGTAGCTGGCTTCTCGGTAATAAAAGGGTTTCTCGAGGCGTTCGGTGTGAACGGTTGAAAACCGGTCATAAACAAAATTGTCAGTATTACCCAGGCCATCAGCAAGTTCATCGTTGCTCCAGCCACCAAAATCGCTAGTCGCGTAGAAGGATTCTTAGATTTGAACGAGCGCGGCCCAGTTTGGCCGTCTTGTTCGCCGAACATTTTAACATAACCACCAAGTGGTATTAGATTGATAGCATAGGTGGTTTCGCCAACGGTCTTGCTCCAGAGACGTGGGCGAAAGCCAAAGGCGAATTCCTCTACCTTAACCCCGCTCTTTTTAGCAACCAGGAAATGTCCTAGTTCATGGACAAAAACCATTATTCCCAAAACAGCGATGAACACCAGTAGAGTAACTATCATTAATTTTTAGTTATTTTGGAATTACTAATGACCAAATTTCTAATTACTAATGTCATTTCTGAATCTTTGGAATTAAAAATTTGATATTTCATTAGTTATTCGTCATTAGTTATTAGTTATTTCACACCGTGAGGAGTTCTTTTTCTTTCTTCTCCACCAGTTCCTTGACTTTAGTATTAAAGTTACCGATGGCCTCATCTATCTCTTTGGTGAATCGATTTAGTTCATCTTCGCGCATTATTCCGGCCGACTTTTCTTTGGTTGCTTTTTGATGGGCATCACCCCGTAATTGTCGCAATTGAATCCGAGCCGCCTCGCCTTTTTGGCCGACTAATTTAACCATCTCAACTCGTCTTTCTTGGGATAACGGCGGAACACTCAAGCGGAGTTGGGCTCCTTCGTTAACGACCGAAAACCCGAGCTGACTCTGGCGAATCGCCGTGTCGATGGCCGCTATAACACCTTTGTCGAATGGGGCGACAATTATCTGGCCCTGTTCGTTGGCCGATATCGACGCGACTTGATTGAGCGGCATTGAACTACCGTAGCATTCTACTGGCAGCGTACCAACTAGCTCACCGCTGGCGCGACCGGGTCGCAAAGTCCGCAGATCGCCCTCAAGCAACTGCAAAACCTTCTCCATTTCTTGTTTAACGATAGATATTGTCATCACCGTCCTATCTTAACCGAGAAAATCATTAATGACTAGTTTTACTAATACGGGCTGTTTGTTCTTGACGCATGTCGTCAGAAAAATCATAGTAATATCACTATGCCAAAAGACAGGATTTACGAAAAGCTTCTCCAGCACGACAAGAAGTTCGTGGAATACGGTGAAACCCTCTCCAGAGATGAGGTGAAGCTCTTGAGGATGGAGATGATTCTCCGCAAACACAGCGACAAGCTCGGAGAACACGACGAAAAATTCAGAGAAGTGCTAGAAAAAATAGATAATTTCAAAACTGCCGTCATGGATGCGCTTGACCACCTCGTAGTCGCTGCCGATCGAGTTGACAAGGAACGCCTGATAACCACTTATCGGGTTGACGAACTAGACGAGCGTGTTAATCAGCACAACAAAGAAATTGCCCAGCTGAAGACTGCCCATTAATCCAAGCAATTGCCTTACGCCCCGAGTTCAAAACGAGAGATGCGCGAGATTTTGATATTCTCGCCAATCTTGGTGATGGTGTCGTTGAGTAAGTCCTGGATAGTCATTGAAGGGGCGCGGAAGTAGGCCTGCTTGAGTAGTTCGTCTACATTTTCTGGGTTCATCGAGGCCACTTGCATGGCAATATCTTTGACGAACATCTTGAATTCATCGTTACGGGCAACGAAATCAGTTTCGCAGTTAACTTCAACTAAGGCGCCGAGACGACCGCCATGAACATACGCCTCAACAAGGCCTTGGGAAGTCGCTCGATCGGATTTTTTAGCGACTGTTGATAGTCCTTTTTCCTTTAGCCATGCCAAGGCCTTGGTTTCGTCGCCATTTGATTCCTCGAGCGCATTTTTGACATCATGAATACCTAGGCCGGTTTTAGCTCGAAGATTTTTGATCTGTTCAACGGATATAGTCATTTAGAATTTAGAATTTAGAATTTAGAATTACGATTTACTTCTTAGGCTTCGCCTTAACTGCGGTTTTGGCTTTGACTGCCGATTTCTTCGCCGGGGCATCTTTCTTAACGGTAACTTTTTTCGCAGTTTTTGGCTCGGAAACTTTTGACTTTTTAGTTTCAGTTTTGACTTTTGAGCTTTGCTTGCCCACCGAAGCCTCGGCGAAGGCGGGACTTTTGAGTTCAGCAACCTCCGCCTTGGCTGCTTTAGCCGGAGTCGAGACTAACGCCTGCAGAATTAGCTCAACGGCTTTCGCGGCATCGTCGTTGGCCGGAATTGGGTAAGTAATTTTGTCGGGATTAGTGTCGGTGTCACAGATAGCGATGATGGGAATGCCGAGGAGATTGGCTTCCTTCAGGGCAATTTTATCCTCGCTAGCGCTGGCCATAACCATTAAACCGGGCACAGCATTAAGATTGGTGACGCCAGCCAAGAATCGATGGTAACGAGCCAATTTATTAGTTTGTCGTAGTCGCTCGATTTTGGTCAAACCCTTGGAATGCTCGCTAGTCAAGTATTCATCAAGCTCGTTCATCTTTTTGATATTTTCATGTATACCCTCAAAATTGGTTAAAAATCCGCCCAACCAACGTTCTGTCACATACGGCTCTCCAACTCCTTCGGCGACTTTCTTAATTATATCCTTAACCCCGCGTCGAGTTCCGACAAATAGGACGGTTTTGCCCTCGGCACGATTTAGGGCGATGACTTTTTGCGCTTCCGTTAAGCAAGCTAATGTTTTCTCAAGATCAATCAGTGCCACATTTTTACGCACACCGAAAACAAAGCGTTTCGCTTTTGGATAAACGTAGGATCGGTGATGACCGTAATGAGCTCCGGACTCGGCTAATTCAATCAATGTTGGCAGACTCATTGCTTCAAACCTCCGGTTTGAACAATTTTCAAGTCACAATTTTCAATTTTCAATAAATTTCCAATGTCTAAATTTAAAATTAGGTAATTAGAACTTGACTCGAAATTCGAAATTCGAAATTCCAAATTCATTACTTTTTCCCCTTCGTTGTGGCTTTTTCCTGACGAATCTTGAATCGATCAACTCGTCCGGCGGTATCGATTAGCTTAACCTTGCCGGTGTAGAGCGGGTGGCAATTAGAGCAGATTTCGACGCGCATCTCGGCGATAGTTGCACCGAGCGTGAAGGTATTGCCACACGAACAGGTGACTTTGGCCTTAGGGAAATACTCTGGGTGAATCTCTTTCTTCATGATTACTCTGGTTATTGTACCAAACCTGGAGTTGGTCATCAAGATGCTTTGTGTCGGGTTCTTTAAACTAAAGCGGAACAGACCTACGCTAGGTAAAGATTAGTTAACCT
>ERZ1292632.1781-Hain-H43-01um-R2-1781-length-19666-cov-7_pt1 | contig 19666 bp, 29 predicted proteins | sample MGYA00564407_ERZ1292632 | MGnify/ENA primary metagenome ERZ1292632 (study PRJEB36523, sample SAMEA6512637) | groundwater metagenome | collected 2019-01-08 | study: AquaDiva: Metagenomics assemblies of 32 groundwater samples | reverse complement strand
TGGCTACAACCCTGGAGTATCAAGCTGGAATCGGACCAGCGCATAGCGGGTTTGCAATCCGCCGTGTTGCCACTTCACCATTGATACGTTTTATCTGTCGAACTTGTCAGGGAACCGGGATTCGAACCCGGAACGAAAGTATCCAAGACTCATATGATGCCATTTCAACATTCCCTGGTGGAAGATTCCGGAATCGGACCGGAGATAAGATATTGCAAGTATCCCGTGTTACCACTAGCACTAATCCCCCGTCACCCTGGTAGGAGTTGCACCTACGATCTCCTCCTTCGCAGGGAGGCGTTCTGTCTACTGAACTACAGAGTGTTTCTACTTTACCGTTTAGAGTTTTGCATATACCGGGGTGTGCAAAACTCTAATCCGTAAATGGTGACCTCAGCTGGTTACGATCCAGCGACCTTCTCCTTAAGAGGGAGTTGCTCTGCCAACTGAGCTATGAAGTCGTGTATATTTCCTCATCACCGAGACGAGCTAACATACAAAGCCTTAAGCCTAATCCCAGATTCGAACCGGGTTCTATCCCTTACGGGGGGATTGCTCTACCGATTGAGCTAATAAGGCTTTATATTTTGATGTTTCAAATTGTCGTGCTGTTTTTCTTCGGTGACAGTTAGCACACCGAATTACACATTTTGATATTTCCTGAAGTATCCGTTGCCAACACCACGTTCTCACTACTTGACTTACCTCGCGTATCTTCACACCACGAACGTGGTCAAACTCCAGAACAATAGGATCGTTTTCTCCGCAGTCAATGCATGGGTGTTCCTGTAAATATTTGAGTACATTTTCCTGCATCTGCTGTATACGTCTTTTTTGTTGTGATGTATAACGATCTCTTTTTTCTCCAATTCTTTGACTATAAAATTTGGCATCTATAGTCTTTCTGCACCCCCTACAATACGTCTGGAAACCGTCATATGAACATCTGTTTTTCCCAAAGTCTTCATGAGGCTTTTGAACCTTACACTTAGGGCATGTTTTCATTCGTAAAGTATAGCATACTTTACAAACAATGCCGGAGTCCCATGCAAGAATCGAACTTGCGCTACCATCGTACCAAGATGGTGTTCTGCCACTGAACTAAAGAGACGTTGGACCGGTTGGCTTTGCACCAACGACCTGCCGAGTATCAGTCGGACGCTCTACTCCTGAGCTACGATCCATTTTTGATGATACACATCTTGTCCCCTCGGTAGGAGTCGAACCTACAACATTCGTGTTAAAAGCACGCTGCGCTGCCATTGCGCCACGAAGGGTGGAGGAAGATAGAGGATTCGAACCCCTGTCACGTTTCCGTGATACGGTTTTCAGGACCGTTGCCATCAGCCTCTCGGCCAATCTTCCTTTGCCTGGTTTTACATCTTTTGCAGCACGATGACAGTTTCAAACATGTTGTTCCATCCGTCGATGGCATGCAATTACGTGTTGGAGAACTTGGATTCGAACCAAGATCTACGAGTTTCAAAGGCTCGCGTCCTACCGTTAGACGATTCTCCAGTTGCCCATCACGGATTCGAACCGCAATTTTCAAGTTCAGAGCTTGACGGCCTACCGTTAGCCGAACGGGCATTAACTCTTGTTTACAGCGGCGCATTCATGCTGTCGGCGCGGAGCTCCGTTTGCGGAAGACAGACTATTCGAAAGTCATGCTTATTAGGCACGCTCACCCTTAGCACAGGTGCCTCGCTGCCCTGGCGAGTTTATCTTCCTGCGGACCTGTCCTAACCTTAGACGACCCGGCGTGAGGCCAGGCAAAGGGACTCGAACCCCTGATTTTGTCCAGGTGCGCGTAACAGGAGTCGAACCTGTAAAACCTGAGTTCTAAGCTCAGTACGTATGCCAATTCCGTCATACGCGCGTACGTCCCACCAGAATCGAACTGATGTTTTGAGTTTCGAAGACTCATGTTCTGTCCGTTGAACTAGGGACGTGTCAGCTACACTGGATTCGAACCAGTACTGTGCGGGTTTTAAATCCGCTGCCTCTGCCGATTGGGCTACTAGCTGGTCCATCATGTTGGATTCGAACCAACGAAATGTCGTTTTTGAGACGACCGCGTCTTCCACTGCGCCAATGATGGGAAAGAACTATCAGGTGTGCATAACCGGGATTCTGTTTTGACAATCATCTTTCTTGATTTTGTGTCACCACAAAATTCTTTGCCGGGGCTCCGATTTTACGGTTCGCCCGTCGCACTCAGGTAAGTATTTAGCCGTTTCACCCTTAGACCGCTCGCCACCCATCACGGATTGGATACCGTGCCAAAGCCTCGTCCGTCTAAGATTCGTCACTGTTCGCAACTCGCGCATTACTGCGTGTAGGTGTTACCTACTACCTGTTCCACCATGTGGTGGTGAGTGTCCCGAGTTTCCTCTCTCCGTGATTAGCGGCCGAGCGATTGTCTGAACACCTGGTGCCTCTCAAAAGAATCGAACTTTTGTTCCACCCTCTTCAGGGGTATGCTCTACCATTGAGCTAGGGAGGCGTAAGAGAGAGGAGGATTATCGGGTTCGCAAGTCAATATTATTTATCTACCCGTCACTTCCGAACTGTATAGCACATGAAATATTGACATTCACTTGCACAGCCCCTCCACATCGGTATATCTCTCTTGTGCCCTCACGAAGATTCGAACTTCGCATCGCGGCTTAGAACATCGCTTACCGTCCATCGGTTGAAGGCTGATTATAATTTTAAGTTTCAAAACTTATCCTTAGCATTGTCTAGCAAATTGGCCATGTGCCGTAACAGTGTTGGATTATCTTTAAACGCACCTAATCCCCAATTACAATTATGGCACAATAACCAGCGGACTTTTCCCGTAAGATGGTCGTGATCTACGGAAAGTTGTTTTATGCCACCCTTATTATCCTTGGCTGTCTCGGGCAGGTAACAGTTGGCACACGTACCTCCTTGTTTAATAAGTAGTTTATTGAACTTATCAACAGTAATACCGTAGGTTCTTTTGAGATACGTTTTATAAGCCACTGCTTTTGCCTTGTCAGTTCTGGCATACTTCTTCATCGCCTCCTTCTGTTTATTTTTATCTTTATACATAATATTATATTACTGATTACTCATTTCGGGCTGGGCTTATGTCCCTTCCCCTGGTTGACCATGTTGGACTCGAACCAACGTATGCGGCTGTATAAGAGCCGTGCCTTACCGCTTGGCGAATGGTCAGAATCCTGATTCCACGCTAATAGGCTGTTTATCAGGAACTTGTGCGAAACTAGGGAATCGAACCCTAACTCTCTGTTTGGAAGACAGATGTGCTGCCAAAACACTTGTCTCGCGTACGGCGTGAAAGGATTGCACTTTCGACCTTCTCTGTGTAAAAGAGTTGCTCTGCTGCTGAGCTAACACCGTGTGCGAAAGGCGAGAGTCGAACTCGCACTCCTTGCGGAACTGGTCTCTCGAACCAGCGTGGCTACCGATTACACCACTTTCGCTTACCTACTTTCTGAGCCGGGCGTAGGCTGCCCTTGTATGTACACACAATTTCTCAGGTGACCCCACAGAGATTTGCACTCTGTTTTGCAGCTTGAGAAGCTGATTTCCTACTTCATAGAAGATAGGGCCGGTGACCTTAGAGAGAATCGAACTCTCCTTCACTGCTTGAAGGGCAGTCGTCCTAACCGATAGACGATAAGGCCTGGTGCGTCGGAGTGGAGTCGAACCACTGGAGCCATTATGACTTCGGTTTTACAGACCGCTCTCACCCCCTATGAGAATACCTACGCTTTTTGATGATACACATCTTGCTGGAACGGGTGGATTCGAACCACCGACAACACCGGTTAACAGCCGGGCATTCTACCGCTGAATTACATTCCATTATACTCCGAAAAAAACTATTCCGACCTCAAGAATCGAACTTGCTAGTTGCGGTTATGAGCCGCACTGAGACACCTGCCTCCCAATCGGATTGGCGCAAACGATGGGGAACGATCCCACGACCTTCCGCGTGACAAGCGGTCGCTCTGCCACTGAGCTACGTCTGCTGATTTGGATTGCCAATAACAAATTGCTACTGGCAATCCAGTTTAATTACTTTTTATTTGACTATGTAAAGCGCAAAAATTTTGCACTCATTGTCAAGGAGCAAAAACCATGTCACTTGATAGGCCAATACCAGCCCTATCGTCTCTCTAGTATACACGAGTCCCCTTTCTTGTCAAGCACCAAACCTACTTACGACACGTATATTGCAAATTGCAAGTTTTGCCCTTAAAGAACTTCTTGGCAAAACGTAACGCGACCTTAGGATTATAATACTTACAAGAGAAAATGTCAAGGTATACTGTATTCGTCTGATTGGCAAAGTGTCCTGAGATCAAAGAAGTTTCAATAAGCTGCGTCATCGAATATCCCGCCACTCGTTCATCTTCACCGAAGTTAACAACTACTGTTTCTCCGAATCTTTTCATGCCGATAAGATCGCAAAGTTCTACGACGAACTGTTTGATTTTATCTGCATCACGAATTATTTCTGGATCACAGTCATGCAAATCAATTCCTGAATGGAGCCCCCACGCTTCTGTGCGTTTGTACTCCCGTTGTATCTCTTCCATCTCTGATGTTCACAATACTTTACGCAAATAATACTGAATAATACTTGAGTCTACAAAAAATGTTTTGCAGCGCTCACTAGTGGGCGCGAGGATTTCCGTTTTCACCTCGCAAGAGACTACCGGTGTGTTCTCATCTCAGGAAGTTACACCGAACCTTACGGTCTAAGTAACAGTTCCTCGCGTTTACTTTTTGGGAGACCCCTCAGGAACTACTCTTCCGGTCGTCACCGTTTTCTTCATTCGTAGAAGTAACCTTCCCAGCGCCTATTCCGCCAGCCCACGTGACCAGTATAGAGCATGATTTTATTTTGTCAATCGAAACCTGTGGATAACTATTCAATTTCGCAAAGACCACCGGCACAGGCCAGCTCCTTTTTCATTTCTGTTTCGTCTGTCCGTTCATAAGTCACAAGTTTAGAATAATCCACTGTTGGAAATTCGTCAGAGCGACGCTTATATTCTTCTTCAGAAATTTCTTCGTAAGGAGCGAGCCTATAAACGTGTTTTTCTCGTGGAAGAAATGACAACCCTCCGACTATTTCCCAATTCTTTTGTATCCAGTCAATGACACCGATCCATTCATCTTCCCCAATAGACACTGTGGCAGACGGATTGTGTTCTGTCCAATTAAGTTTAATCATTTTCCAATACTCCAACTGATCAATGGCAGAAATATCGTTCTTGAAAGTAGAACCATCTGGTGCAGCCACGGGAAACTCAAGAACATACGTATTAGCGTTACCATAGTTCTGTCCAACCTCCGGGAAGTACGGAATTCCCTGGTCTTTTGCCAATTTGAACAAAGAATCAGTGGCAGAGATACGAATACGCCTGATATAGAACTTAGAATTGCGCGGATGAAGCCCTGAGGAGCAATTAAACGTCTGTGAGACCGTTCCAGACGGCTTTACACATGTTATAGAGCTCGAAGCATTGATTCCAAGGCGTTTTGCGTACTCTTTATTGATGTCTATCGTCAATTGCTTCATTTTTAACAGCGTTTCCGGGTTACGAACAGCTGGACAGTCCCATTGGCCCGTTATAGACACGCCAAGCAGGCGTTCTGCCTTAACGTTATCCGTCCATTCCTTGGAAATGTACCGAAATTTAGTTAATGACGACTGATAAGTGCCTAAAATTGTTGCCAACCTGGCTTTTCTCAATAATGACTCTTCTGTATCATTGGCGCGGGCAATAACTTCCGACAAATTACAGAATTCTTTTGATTGCAGGGTTATTTCTCCGCATGGATTAGTCCCCATAAGCTCAAAATTTTCCTTTCCGTACTTTTCTTCCATCAATTTCACTCTTCTTTTCGGCATTTGCTTAGAAAGTCCTCCACGATTGAAGATTCCACGCTCCCCAGAGCCTGATTTCATAAGCGCGACCCACTCCTCCATGAGCTCGGTGTTGGTGGGGGCAATCTCGTAGACCGCAGAATTGTTAGCAACAGAACGATGCGGGTCAGTTAAGAAGAATTGCCCCTTCTTTGCATCTCTCATGTCTGCATCATCTAGGTCAGATAGGCTTATCATTGCCGTTCTACGCACCCCACCGGCAACAACACACTCCCCGATCTTACAAATTATGTCATGCGCGTCTATGTTTCGAAGTCGACGACCTTGCCTATTGAATATACGTGCTCTTGCGAACGTCAAAAGCGACTGTAGAGGCTCTGGACCGGATGCCTTCCCTCCTTGTGTCTTCAAACGTGAGCCCGCCGGACGAACCTTAGAGTAATCGAACTCAATATCCTTACCTGCATACCATGTCTTTAGTCCTGCAGTAAGAGCATCGCACCACCCTTCGCGCGAATCGTTCACAACATGTGGCTCCAATACGACACCGCGCTGCTTTTTTATTTGCGGCAGCTGCTGAATGGCTTCTGATTCAACTGAAAATCCGACACCGCATCCCTGCATTGAGAGGTACATAATCTCGGCAAAGTCCTCGAGAAGGGTTGGGGCAACGTAAGAGCAGTTATAGAAACATGTGTTACATCTCCTTGCCGGTTCTCCAGAAAACTGCATCGCTCGCATTGACGGCATGACCTCTTGATTAAGAATTGCCTCACGTACCTCTGCATATTCTTCTTTGGTCAGTTTGTCCCCAAGGTTTTCCTGCATGAATTTTATATACCTATCAACCGTTTCGATCCATGTCTCCCTACGTTGTTCCTCCTCAATCCAGCGGGCATATGTTCTTAGGTATACAAACTGCCCAAGTGGATTATCTTTAAAATATTTTTTAGACTCGTCGGCCAATTCTTTGACCTTGGGCGGAACACCGCCTCTCTCTTCACGGATTTTCGAGCGCTCAGCACGATACAGAATATACGACTTTGACGTTGCAACATACCCATCAAGGATAAGGTGTTTCTCCGTCTCGTCCTGAATACGTTCGACAGTCGGAACCATTCCATCAACCGAGCCAATGCTTTCCGCAACAGCATTGGCGACCTTACGCGCATCAACCTTTGACCCTTCACCCGAAGCCTTCATTGCTTTGTGGATTGCAATAACAACTTTTTCTATTTCAAACGGCACAATACGCCCGTCTCTCTTTTTTATTTGTGTCAGCTTCTCTGCAATCTCTGGGCTCATAGTTATTTATGTGAATGATAAGAGTTGTAATTATACTTGGAGTATCACGTGTCAAGAATAGGAAAACGAGCGTTTTTCGCACCACACCACAGATTTTTGGTTTGTCTCTAGCTAGACGGACATCCTTGCCTTAATTGCTGGGTGTGATTGGTAGTTGACAAGTCGGATATCATCCATTGCAAAAAAGTCAACATCTCTTATTGCGGTATTGAGTGATAACTGACAAAGTGGCATCGGGTCTCTTGAGAGCTGCTCTTTCACCGCGTCAAAATGTTCGTGGTATATGTGAGCATCATTTAACGTCAGGACGAGTTCTCCCGGAATCAGCCCTGTGACCTGGGCCATCATATGCAGCAATAACGCGTACGACGCTATGTTGAACGGGACTCCGAGGAACATGTCGCACGAGCGCTGGGTCATGTGGAGTGATAGTTTGCCACGGGCAACAAAACACTGGAAGAACATGTGGCACGGCGGGAGCGCCATTTTATCCAGTTCCCCAACATTCCACGCTGACACAATGAGACGCCTGTCTGTTGGATCAGTTTTTATCTTCTTGATTAGCTCTTCTAACTGGTCAATAAAGCGCCCATCAGCACGTTTCCATTTTCTCCACTGTACACCGTAGATACGCCCAAGGTCTCCGGGGAATTTTGCTTTTGGCAGCCAATATGGGGCAACAGCGTTGTCGCTCCAAATGGTGTGCGTGTTCCCCATTATCTCCTTTAATCGGTTATCGTCCCCTGATGCCTCTAAGAACCAAAGCAATTCTCCCTTTACCGCATTAAAGGCAAGCTTCTTTGTGGTGACAGCTGGGAAGCCATCTGCCATATTGAATCGCATTTGAATTGCAAATAACGATCGGGTAGTACCATTCCTGCCCTCTCGGTCGACGCCCTCTTCCATGATCCTTTTTAGTACCGCGTTGTATTGTTTCATTTTGCTTCTTTCTTATTGCTAACTGTGTTTATAAATCTTCTAATGAGATCAGAGCACCCCTGGCAGAGTGGCAGTATCCTTCCCCTGTCTACTAATGCAAAATTTTCAAACCCAGAATAGACCGCTATGGGTACCTGGCATTTCTCGCATTTAGTTTTTATCTCAGATAGCATAGCCATATATTTATTACTTTATGTCTCTATCCTTATAAAGTCTTGGCAACATGTCTTCCGGTTTCCAATTCTTTTGAAGGTCCGAAAGCATGTCAGAGGTCTGGTACTTTCCCTGGACTGCATAATCGATGCCCAATATCGGCCCGGTGTCGAAGAAGACTATCTGTGCGATGCGTCGTCCCACAACAAGTGGAATCCAGTAGTCAACGCTGTAGTTAGTAATCTCGAGCGTCCATCGATTAATGAACCCGACGTCACCCCAGCCAGCACACTTACAGACGCCGATAAAACTACGGCCAACAGAAGACCTGGCCTTCATCATTGTCGTGATGTGATCTCGTCCCCCAATGAATTCGTTAGTATGGGCAAGGATAGTCTCTCCTGGTGCAAGCATGATAACCTTATCGTCTTTGGAGATTCCCTGAGATTTGTACACTTCAGGATTTGGCGGGAACATCTTCAGCGTTTCTTCCACCGTCAAAGCCTGTTGAGGATTACCAAACACATGCTCCATGTTTTCCTGGCTGTATATGTTATATACGTTATATACCATATCATCCGCACGGGAGCTCAGAGACCATGGCTGTCGTTTTGGACGGAAATAGAACTCGCCTAACGTTACGTCATATGACGACGTAGAAAGGTTACGCTCGTCGAACGGAGAGATGACTATATTGCCATCGTTCATTTCGTTTAATATTCTTCTATCTGAAAGAGCCATATTATGAGAAGTTTGGTCTAGTCCTTCTTGGAAAGGTTTCGCCGTCTTCGTCTTCGTCTTCCTGTGTCCCATATCCTAAACCGACCTTTGTTCCGAAGTCATCAGACGACGGATGTCCCTTCTCTATATCACGAAGGATTTTGATGGTTGGTTTGAGTTTGTTCCCGAGGCAGGTAACTGAAATAATGGCTTCTGTCATTCCGGCAAAAGATAAACCTTTTGTTTCCTTAACCCACTCAGCCACCTTCTCGGATTTAGGAAGCTTCAGCCGTAGGTACTCAACACGGATGTTGTCGTCCGGGGCCTCTATTTTGTGTACGCGGTCAAAACGACGTGGGCGTGAGATTATACGCTTATCGAGCGCTTCCGGGTAGTTGGTTGTTGCGAGGTTCAACACCTTGTCTACCTGGTTGGACCCGTCAAGAATAGAAAGTAATTCGTCTTCCCCCCAACGCTTAATTATCGCATCTATGTCTTCAAACACGCAAACAATAGGGCGCTCTGGTTCCACCTGACGGAATGTAGACAGCCCCTTTGTAAAGAACTTTGGGTTGTCGCAATTAAACACTATGCCCCCACGCGCAATAACATCCATAACAATGCGTTGTACTATGGAAGACTTCCCTGTCCCCTGTGGACCATAAAGAAGGTATCCACGACGATGTAGGAATCCCATTCTCTTAAAAATGTCAGCTTTGGCCCAAAAACCATCAATTTCCGAAAGGATCTGGTCGGCCAAAGAGCCCGAGAAACGGATCAGGTCGTCGTTCTTTATGTCCTTGTGTAGATAGACGGGCTGACCATCATTGTTGTCCAATGTGACGGAATATGACCCTGCTGGAAGATGTTTACGAGTGGTTGTAAGAGCCTTAAATGTCTTGGATCCTACTGCGCCCCACTGGTTTGGACGGGTAACCTTGTCCTCTAGTTCTTCTATATCCCAAACTCCGTCTTCTACTGGTATCGGGTCGCTATGTCCTGGTGGATGTCGTAGTGCCATATTTTCATTTAACCAATTGAGATTCTTAAATTTTTAGGGAAGTGCCCGCAGTTGCCTTTGTACGAATACCCGTCCCACTTCCCTTTTCTAGGACCAGACAAAACAGTGCAGTCTTCCGCGGGTATATACGGAACCTTACATACATGACAACGATTCAGCTTAACATCCTCCAATACTTTTTGCAAGCGGGACCCTATTTCTTTTGGGGATAACTTTTTATGCATCATACTCAAAATCCGGGTGCCTCTTACGTACATCCTTGGGAGCATTTTTTAACGCCCAAGCTATGGCCATCTCCGCACATCCATGACATACGTCAAGAGGCTTCTTTTCGGGTTTAGGGGTGTCAAAATTCATCCACGTCATCCCTGGAGAGCCACCACACCAATCACAAAAACACCTGTCTACCGTCTGGTAAATACGTATCTTTTTCTTCATATTATTTTTCAATTCTTTCCCAACTACGCTGCTTGGTTAAATGCCATCCGAAGCATTCGTCACACTGATAAACTCTCAAGAAAGACACGTCGTACTCCCGAATATTCCTAACCTTCTTTGCCTGCTTTTCACTACTATAAGTCCTTTTACCATTACACATTTTCATAGTCATCTCTTAATAACATACCCATCTCATCAGCGTCCTCTACGTCTTCAAGGCATTGAGCACAGATAGGTCTTTTAACTTTCTTACCCTTAATAAGCACGGTAATCCCCGAGCAGTTCTTGTAATCTCCACACAGAACACATGTTGAGTAAGCCATCTGTCTATGATACACCCCGGAGTATTTTTGTCAATGCCCAATATGTGGATAACTATACGAACCTTCCCATTACAGCACTTTCAGACATAATGTAAAATGACTCACCGCCAATGGAAACCTCGTCAAAACAATTCTTCGGAAACAGTACTTTATCCCCGGGCTTTATCGTAATAGGGATCAGAACACCCTTTGGGCTGTGTTTCCCAGGGCCTACAGCAATAACGGTCCCAGTATTAGGTCTTAATTTATCGGCTGAGTCAGGAACAATTATGCCGCCTGGCGTCTTGTCCTCAGTCGGGCTTGGACTAACAAGGATCCGGTCGTTATGGGGTACAAAGTGAATTTTCTTCATAGAGCCAGTATAACACGCCCAGAGGCACCATTCTATGTGTATACCACCTTATGTGTCCCCACGGGCATTGTAGAGCCCTACGCGGGGTGTTTTTTTGGGTGGGAGTCCCAAATTTATAAAGTAGGAGTCCCAAATATTGAAAAAGTTAAAAAATTCCATGCGAGTTCTTTTCATACACATCCCTTCCATATTCTGACATCGGACGAATCACTCCCCCCATGCCCGCTCAATGCAGTACCACTTGATTGGTGTAGGGATACTCGGGGCATACTGCCACGCCATGCCCCCTGTATCCTGACCATTACTCTCTCACACAAAAACAATATGCCTGATGACTATGACTACATGCACGTGCTTGGCAGCATAACAATCTTCACCGTCATGATTGCTGTGCCTACTCTTGTATACCACTGGCTTGGCGGTCCGTATTGGTTTTAAGTACCACTTGATTAATGAAGGAACTACGCCTTACTCAAGCGTTCTGGCAACCATCGTAAAATAGATTGCCGTTTAATAGTGTAATGACATAGGATGAGATATGTCAGTCAAAATCATTCCGCTGTTCGGTCATGCCATCGCCTTCTTTGGTGACCGACTCGTATCGTGTGCGCAAGACAAGAGGTCAGCACTCACACAAGCAGGCATTAGTAGCAATAGCACAATTCAGGAATATGTCCCTCAACATACTACCCGTATTCCGAAAAGTCTGGGTGGAGGCATTAAAACGATACATGCCTACTACCGAGATTATCGGATACCAAGCGGTGCAAGCAGGTAAGGTGCTCGGATACGGTAAGACCCGCGCCGAAGCAGCTATCAACGGTATTGAAGAGCTTCGTGCAGCAAGACTTTCTGCGGTTGATAGAGTGAAAGTCCCTATCGTGTGCGTGTGCTAGGGTGCGTGAGAGGGGACGTACCACTTGATTTTTACGATAATCGTGTTGTTGTACGGTTGTCGTAGACGTGAGTGAGTTCAATTGAGGAAATTGGACGACAGAAAGCGGTCAAAAGCAGGTTTCGTAGTCGAACCACGAGACTAGAAACGAGTAAAAACGTCCGTGTCGCCTGCTCACAAATACATTGTAAAAACTTAACAATACCAATAAAATGGCACGAACACGAACACAACTTCGAAGAATGATATGGCAATATCAGAACAACCCATCAGCCAAATTCAGTAAAAATAAAATAGAAGAAATAAAGGCTGAAATAATCAGAAAAGAAATAATGTCCAATGAAACAAAAGAACAACAAAAATATTCACAAAATGTACATATAGACAGATATGGAAATATGTACGAAGAAGAAGACTCATTCGCCCCCACCCATCATAGACACGCCTAGTTGCTTACCCACACACCCAATACAGCTACAGAATATAGTGCTTTACGTTCATATACAGTGTAATGCGCATTGATAAGTTATCTTCCTACACATACACGAACAAAACAGTTCACACTGTAATATGCATTCTATGATAAGCACTATACTTTGTAGCTGTATATCAAACACAACTCCGGTCATGGTACATCTCACAGTGATTATATTAGCTACCGACCAATATAATCTTCAATAGGTTGCGAAAGCAACAGAGTAAGGTGTATCAGAATCTGGAGTGGTACGAATAACATAAGTGTAATAGATATAGCTAGATATACACAGAGAGGATAGAAACAGCGCAAGAAGGACGAGGAGCAATCCAACTCCCAGTACCGCATGACTACGAATCTATGACGTGTTGTGGTTTAACAGTAATCCATTGTAAAACCGTCAAACTATCATTTATAGGCCGCCATCGTCCATAACAAGTTGCAATCCGCAACCAAGATAGAACGACGCTACGAGTCAGCCCTTGGGCTATCTCACCTGCAGGTAGTTTTATCATGAGTAATGGCATGGTTTGTACCACTTCAGGAATGAGCACGGGATTAATCCTGTTCTCAACTAACCAGCTAATTGGTCGAAATAAGCTGTACAAACATTATAAACAGTTCATTAGGCATTACGTAAATTAATTCCAAAAGCTGTAATCAGCATAAACATCATGAGCGAAACAAAAAGCCCAGTCCAGCTCAAGTCTGCAATAATCGGCAAGGCTTGGAGAAACCAGAACACGCAGTCCATCATTCCTGCCAGCTTCGTCCTTCCCGAAACAATGACCTTCGAGGCTAATCAGTCGTATCTGATAGGCGAATTGTCATTCCGTACCGACCGAAACACGACCATTCCAGTAACGGTCAAAGCAGGCGAGAAGCTATTCTTCTACGCAAACAACAAGCGTGCAGGGAAAGAAGACCCTGACTACTCTGTTTCCGTTCTCCTTCCCGTTGCAGAAGCAGAAGCGGTAATTGCGAATAGCCGCGCTGGTTCTGAAGAGTGGAAGAAAGAGCACGCGGTTGCTTAATCTCCATCAAGCTTGATTGCCTGAAGACCTTCAAGCCCAACACCATGACATAATTGCGGAATTCTGTCATCTTCACAATCGTAGGTTAAACCTACTCAAGCGTTCTATAGCAGCGTAAAATAGCTATTACATACATAGCCCCTTCAGCATACGCTGCGGGGGCTTTTGTTGTGCCTTCTAATAACTAATTACATAAGAAAGGCTATAAGGAACGAAAAGGTGCAAAACGGCCGATAACAGTTAGCGCAACGTGAGGCTTGGGCAAATGTACCGCAAGGGAAAAGCCGACTCCTGTCTCAAAGGTTATCCGTTCCTTAAAGCCCTTCTTACTTAATCATAAAACCATGCCACAAGTAATCATCTATTTCGAAACACAAGCACTGAAAGACGCCTTCATGGGTTGGTTATCTGATGGAGGAGGAGAAGACAACTTCCTACAAGACGAAAACGCTGACTTCAAATACTCAAACGATAATTCATCAATCACACTATCTGAAGACAAAGAATAAAAATCAAACAACCTCACGGTACTCTTAAACTGCTAAAGAGAGTAAATTAGCGAGCCTTCGAAAGATATAACGATAAGCCGTGCTCAAGTCAATCAAATAAACACATGGAAAACTTCATCAGAAACATAATAATATGCCTCGGAATAATAACACTAATCTTCCTAATCCTAACAATGTTTAATAACCTATTCACATAGTTTATGCCAAGACTCTTTGGAATCCTCATCTTTGTTAAAGAAGACAACATACCCAGACCATACTGCCAATTAAACGAAAAAAATGAGCTCGTTTTAAGAACTTACCCCACTCTTCAAGAAGCTGACTTCGCAGCAAATCAGATAGATCCACTAGACCACCCCAACACCAAAATACAAGCAAGAGTTATCTCATTGGACTCAGTTCACGAATAAACTAATATGGACCTAAAAATCATAAACTTCCTAGCATGGTGGATAATCCTTCAGCTTCTAATTATCGGTATAACAGGAGGAATTATATCAAACAAACTAGCCATGGGAGACTGTGAAGTACAAAAATCAACATATTCATGGGGCGCACCACTCTTAGGAGCAACAGTACCTCTAGTCTTCTTCGTACCAGACATCGACTACAACAAATACTGCAATAAAAAATAACATGTCAATAACAACATATCTCCTAATGGCAACAGGATTCGTAATAATACTCGCCCCAATAGCATACACACTTCACTTCAGCGCTCTAGAGGGAATAATACAAGGAGCAGGAATAACACTTATAGGGATCGCCATCGCACTATCAACAAGATGAACCAAACAAACAAAACAACCAAAACAACAAAAGGCCTAGTTATCGAACAACTCCCAGACACACTCTTCAGAATACAGCTAGAAAACGAACAAGAAATCATAGCCTACCTAGCAGGCAAAATAAAACACAACCACATCAAAGTCCTAACAGGCGACACTGTAGCCGTGGTTATAGACCCATACGGAGGAAAAACCAGTAATCGAATAATAGAACGACTATAACGCATGAAATACATAACAATTGCCTTTATCTTAATCACAATCTCAGCATTACTAGTCTGGCTACCAAACACAAACACGCTTCTGGATTCATGGAGAATATACATTTCCATAGCAACCGGCATATTAGCCTTCATATCAGCATTTATCTTCTTAATGGACCTGCATGAATAATGAAATCCCCCAAATGTTACTCATGGTAACAGGAATATTCGTCATCATAGGCGCACTATCCTGGATAATACTAAACCTTCTTAACGTCATTCCATCCCCCAACAAAACAGAACCAACAGAACAACAAAGCATAATCACACAACAAATGTCAGATAAATCACCAATATACAAATACAAAGACACAAACAACATAACCTGCTACATGACAAGAGGCCTCACGGCTATCAGCTGTGTAAAAGAATAACCATGCCCAAATCACCCGGAATCGTCTATGAAGTACGAGGGAACTTCTTCGACACACCAATAGAAAACGACCAACAAAAACAAAAGAAAGCAATCATCGCAACAATATGCATAGACTGCCCAGATCTGCTAAACAAAGACAGATTCAAAATGACAGACGAAGACTATGACGATGGAGAATGTCGTCTGGTCTTCGAAAGAATACAATACACATGGTAACCCATGAAATATGCCAACAACAACAGGACAAAAAACCACAACCGCCCCAAATAACGACTGCACGTGCGACAATCAATTTATCAATCCAATAAAATGTCCTCACTGTACACAAATCATAGCCATAAACGGCCATGTCAGATGTATTACAGACGACTGCAAAAACAATGAATAAAAACTTCACCGTATTCATAACAATTCTATTCTTTGTCGCCTTAATCATAACAATAGGCATAATAGCAATAAATCAAACCCCAGAAGACCGATACTGGAGAAACTACACACGTTGCACAGTAGAAAATCCAGACAAAATAGACGAATGTAACAAAATAATTAATCCAAACAAAACAACAAACTAACACAAGCACGAGCATACAACTGATGTCATGAAGACTTGCCGAAACATAAACAAGGCAACTTAGACCTTATATCAAGATAAGGCCTTTTTCTTATAATCTATCATGGCATCAACTGTGTGCTCGTGATACAATCCACTGGGGCTAATATCAAGGGAGGATGAGGCCGGAAGGCTATGTAAAAACTGCTTACCCACGTTGCAACTATTGGAAGACAACGTATATTATACGTTTTCCTGAAGGGACTAGCGACCATTCTCCCCCGATATTGGCCTCAATAAGGGCCCGAATTAGATTCGACAGTGTAAATAGTTCGAAATTCGCTATAGACTAGCCTTATGTCTTTAAAGAAGGCAAAACCATAACTGCTAAAAACAGTCAAGTGAGCCCTATTCAGATCTCTGATTTGAATATCTCACCCATCCAAATCTTCACACACGCTTAGGTTTGCAGTGCACTACAAGATACCAATGGTAGTAGACCGCATTGTCATATACGATTGGTTGGTGGAGGTGAACTCATCCGCCTTACTGTCAAATTTATGGTGACAGCCGGATGCAAGGCCAGCAAACAGTTGTCAGCTCCCCAGGAACTGAATACATAGCGTAAACATTACGAATCAACCATCGCTGGACGAGGGAGCATTACCCTCCGGGTCCACCATCTATTTAAAATAAACAAAATACACCATGGGACTATACAACAACATCACCACAGACCAAAAGCTTACCTGCCCTTTCTGCAATAAAGAAATGCCAGAACAATGGTATCAATCAAAAGAAACGTTTGTAAACGGGATTGAAATAGAACCATCCATGGAATCAATAAAACTAGAAGACATAACATCTGGTGAAATGCACGGAGGATGTGATAAATGCAACGCTTTCATCCAGTTCAACATTAAAGACGGCAAAATAATTGATACTGAAAAAAGAGATATATTCGGTCCATTACTCGACAAAAACAATAATTGGTAATACTATGAAACTCCTTGACAAAATCTTCGGACAAAACCAACATAAGCCAGACTGTGCCTCAAACATCAATTGTGCTGTTTATCACAAAGACGGCATCTGCCCAGGATACAAACACTGTGATTGTGATGCTACCCTTAGCAAGGAAAAAGACACGTGCATCGGCGAAACAATCCTTCGTAAAGAAAAAGAAATAATCAAGGAAAGAGACAAAGAACTAGAAGACATTCACTGCCTACACAAAGAATGTGATAAATGTCACGGCTCAGGAGTTACGGCACAAGGATTCGACTGCATCCACATGATCTCTTGTCCCTGCAAAAACTGCTCAATAAGAATGTAAAAACAATATTAAGATCAGAATGTATGGAATGTTGAGGGCGGTGTAAAAAATACCGCTGCGGGAGGAAGATTGCAACTTAGGTTTTATGCACAAGCAAGACCACTCCCTAAGATAACATCGGTCGTGAGTCCGTATGTCCGCCTGGTAGCTCGGGGTAAACGTGAGCATAATAACACGTTTCATACGTTCTGATCTTAATTTAACAACAAATTATATTACATGGCAAAAGGATACGTCGGCACTAACGCCTCAAGGAAATCAGCAAAACATACTGCAAGATACGGCATGACACCATCTGAATGGGCAAAATACAAAAAAACAAACAAAGCTGAAGCTCACCAACTTAGAATGAAAGTTCAAAACCCTGCAGCTAAAAACAAATAACCATGCAAAAAGACACCGACAAATCAGATTGCTGCAACGAACCCATCGACCTAATTACAACATTACATGGGGAAAATCCCATGAAATGCAGACTTTGTAAAAAAGCATGTACAATACGAGAAAACACTGAGTTCGCCAAAGAAGGATACAAGTTTCTAGGATTCACTCCAACCACTAAAACAAACAATTAGCCATGTACTACCCAAACCAAACTGTCTTCGACCTAACTACAGAAGAACCAAGAAATCAAAATAACACACAAAATCCCACGTGCCATCTCATCTGGAGCAATAAAGGATATAAAAATCTACCAAAAGAATTCACACACAACTCGTTCTTTAATTCAAACAAAAAAAGAATATGGTGTCTGCATGATGGAATATTCCACGGTGACGTAAGTACTGCAAAAAGAATGCTAAATCTCGGTTACATCCTCCCCGCAGCACTACACACAAAAGAAGAACAAATAAGAAACATCAAAAGAAACAAGGAACAATCCTTATACAACCTAAAACAACAAATCACAAACCTCATTAGTGCCGCAAAATATACAATTGAATCATTCGTAAAAGGACCCTTCGTATGAGTCACATGAGAAAAAAAGAAGCCATCCTTGAAGAAATAACACCCATTAGCACAGAAACAACCACAATAGGAAAAACATCACTAGCAGAAAAAATAATCATTGAAGTATTACTAGACCTTAGAAGCCTAATGTTCGCAACCCTACAAGAAGTCAGAAAAGGACCAAAACTTCCATAACCATGAAAGTAACAATAGTCGAAAACAAACTAGAAGGACTCAACAAAATTCTAGAAGACAAAAAACCTCACGAATTCGGAATAATGTTATCAGGAGGAGTCGTTTATAGCCGAAAAACAATAAAACTAACAAATGAAAATAAATACAAAACAACCAATCATATTGACGACACCCATCACACATTAACAGCTAAAGAAATCATGGATAAAAGCATAACAAACATTGGAGATGCATTGACCAAAAGAGCATTATTTATAATGCCTGAATAACAAAATTGAGTACACAATAAAGCCTATTGGCCGAACAATACATCCGAACGGTGTATAAAGCACGAAAATATGAACTGAAAAGCAATATTTCCGGTAGTGCTGATGAATATACGATATGGTACAGAATCTGGTGGAGGGTACATTTAACCCCGAAGGCAAACGAATGATAGCCGATCCAGTTATCTGATCGCTGCGGACTGCAATGATGTAAAACAGCGTACTCTGTGAAGAGTTAGACACAAAGGCAAGGCCTTATAAACCTTGCTGTCTATGACCGATGAATCAATATACATAGCAGCATAAAGGTAATCATTAAACCTTTATAGGCTTTATTGTGTACTCAACATAAAAATGCATAACTTGATAACACTCATCAAAAAAATACCAAGAGCAATCCCATATGACGGAAGCTGCTCGGTACAAGTACTATTCCACATATATGGGAAAAAATACCTAGGAATCGGCTCAGGTGATCCAGATACCTCAAGAACATTCTGGATAGACATCTACACACCATTAGAATATTCACTAAAATAAAATATGTTCAAAACAGAAAACTGGTTTAAAATAACAAAAGACAGATTCGGCGGAGACAGCCTAACCCCACGAATAGGAAAAATAATAGGAACAATACTCCTTCTTTCACTAGGACTACTCACGCTCTTAAACACCATCGGCACCGTACAGGCAGGTGAAAGAGGCGTAAAAACACGTCTTGGTGCAGTAGTTGGAACCATACAGCCTGGATTCTACGCAAAAATGCCATTCATCGAATACGTGACAAAAATGGATGTACGCACACAATCTCTCACAGCAACAGGAGAAGCTCCATTGGCTGCAGCATCTTACGACCTACAGGACACAAAGCTCGCCATCGTTGT
>ERZ1292632.1780-Hain-H43-01um-R2-1780-length-19666-cov-8_pt1 | contig 19666 bp, 25 predicted proteins | sample MGYA00564407_ERZ1292632 | MGnify/ENA primary metagenome ERZ1292632 (study PRJEB36523, sample SAMEA6512637) | groundwater metagenome | collected 2019-01-08 | study: AquaDiva: Metagenomics assemblies of 32 groundwater samples | reverse complement strand
CGACGATTAGAATTACGACGATGACTGCGACGATTGTTGATGTGTTTTTTTGCATTGTGTTTTGCCCCCCCCCCTAATCGTTGATAGGGAGCTGGGAGTTAATTTAATATTATTTTACCACATGATTGCTTTTCGTTTGTCAAATTTTCCATATTCCGAATGTAAATTTTTTAATTTTTAAGAGTATTATTCAAATTAATTTCTATGATAACACTTGTTTTACAAATCTTGCTGATTCTTTTTCAAAATAACTTACGATTTTTTTAATTTGATTCTCTATCATTTGATTACTACCGCTTAATAGAGGTTTTATATTTTTCAACTGATTAGCGCCTGTTAATGCTTCGCTCCAAAATAAAGAAATTGGAAATTGAACATTAAATTTTTTTTCAACTAATTTTAATAAATATTTAGGAGTGAATTTTTTATTTTTTAATAAAAAATAGATATCAAAAGCATCTTTGGAATCGTGCCTGTCTATTAACGCCATAGTTTTATTGGCAGTCATATCTTCGAGAGAATCAACAAAAATATTTTTCCATTTTTGCCTTGGTTTTAATTTACCAAATTTATAGTGAACAAATTCCAATCGCATCTCTTTGCCGCCATTTTTAAATAAAAATTCCCGTCTGTCAAAAATTTTTCTTTCTCCGATTATTTTCAAGCGCAGTTTTTTTGAAATACTTTCAACTATTGGTAAAATTTCTTGAGAATTAAATTCTTCATCTGAAAAAAAATCTATATCATTTGAAAAACGATGCCGTAAATAAAAAAACGCCAATGCTGTTCCGCCTGTCCAGTAAAATTTATCTCTCAATTTTGAAACACCAAATATTTCTAATGATACTTTTTGAAATGGCGTTAAATTAAACTTTGCGTTTTTTACCATATATTTTAAAATAAGTTTTAAGTAATAATTTTTTACCGGGGTCAAGTTTTAAACGATTAAAATATTTTGCAATAATTAACGGGCGCAACTTTTTCCAATCATCGTAGTTAATTTTTCTTTCTAAATACCATATCCACTCTCTATCAGTTTTTGGTTTCCAGTTTTTCTTTATTTTATAATCCCAATTATACATTATTAATATTATATCAAATTTCAACAACCCTATAATCCCGCGACTCGGAGGTGTAAGATAATTATTTTACTTTTAAAAACTTTTCTCCCAAAACAATATAAAAAAATATTCTCGCAATTATCCAAAATAAAATAGGGTCGCATATTTCTGCTAAGAACACGAACCAATCTGTCAAATCGCGTAGACGAGAGCGAAGCAATATGGGAGCCGAATGCCTGAGGAATAATTGTGAGCGATTATCCTTTATACGAAAAATGCTTGATGTATCTTTTTCCCATTTGATACGCCTTTTCAAAACTCATACCGCCTTTCATTTTTTCACTGATAAACTGTTGAAGCTTTAATCTATACATTCTATATTCTTTCTTCTGCGTGTCATTCATTTTCAACTTTCGCGATTTCAATTTTTTCGTCTCTAAGACAGTTCCGCTTTTTTGAAATCTACTCGAAAATCGCTTCAGAAACTGAGTTGATGATTCGCCTTCTTTTCGTTTTGCTCTTACTCCCATGGTATAAAATTTAAAATGTAATCCGCCAGCTGACGGATTGATTTATGTATTAATTATATCATATACTTCGTCTATTGTCTTATCTATCTTATTTCTTACGACAGAATGAATTGACCCGCCTTTATCGCCCTCAAATCTTGGTATTATATGAAGATGAAGATGGTCAATCGCCCTACCAGCTAATTTTCCCTCGTTTATACCTATTGTAAAATGAGCTGTTTTTAAACCATCAGTCAATTTTTTAACTACTTTTTGACAAATCTCAACAAATTCATCCCCGAAACTTTTAGGCAATTCTAAAAAATTTTCATAATGATTTTTCGGAATTACAACAGAATGCCCAGCAGAGCAAGGGTTAATATCCAAAAACCCCAAAAAATTTTTAGACTCTTCAACAATTTTGGCGCTAATTTCTTTTGTTCCAATTTTACAAAATAAACAATCCATCGTTATTATTATACAAAACAAACACCAAAATATATTATAATTAACAAATGAAATTCTTTGACCCTTATCGCAATCTGCCTTTGTTTATATTTTTGATAATATTTGTTATCTTTGTTTCAAAATTCATTCATATCATAATAAATCCAAAATTAGAAATAATTTCGCCAAAATCAGAATATACTCCAACAAAAGAAATCCTCATTACTGGATTTGTTGACCCGCAATCAGAGCTTACAATAAACAACGAAAATGTTATATTGAAAGAAGGAGGTTCTTTTGAAAGAAACGCTATTTTAAAAGAAGGATTAAATGATTTATCGCTTGAAGTAAAAAATTTCTGGGGCGTAAAAAAGTCAAAAAAATTAACAATAATATATCGCGAACAATGAAAAAGAGAACACCGATGGAAAAAACAAAAAAAGCCGAATCATTAAGCGGACTTTTAGATGATATTCAGAGAGAATTCGGTGAAGGCACTTTAATGACATTAGATACAATGACAAAAGTTGATGTTGACACAATTCCAACAGGTTCGCCGTCATTGGATTTTGCGCTTGGCGTTGGCGGGTTACCAAGGGGAAGAATGATTGAAATTTTTGGCTCAGAAGGAAGCGGAAAAACAACAATCTCCCTTGAAGTAATCGCAGAAGCTCAAAAAAAGGGTGGAAATGTTGCGTTTATTGACGCAGAGCACGCATTGGATATTGATTATGCGAGAAGAATTGGCGTTGACACAAAAAAATTAGTTATAGCTCAGCCGGGTTGCGGAGAAGAAGCGTTGAATTTAGCTGAACGATTAATAAAGTCTGGATTGCTTGATGTAATTGTTATTGATTCAGTCGCGGCATTGATTCCAAGAACAGAACTTGAAGGAGAAATCGGCGACCAATATATCGGTTTGCAAGCAAGAATGATGAGCCAAGCAATGCGAAAATTAACAGGCGTTATATCAAAAACAAAAACAATTCTCATATTTATAAACCAAACACGAGACAGAATCGGTATGATGTTCCCGGGAGCTGGAACGACAACTCCTGGTGGAAAAGCTCTAAAATTTTATTCATCTGTTAGAATTGAACTTGCGCGAATCGCGCAAATTAAAAAAGGCGACGAAACAATCGGCAATAAAGTTCGCGCAAAAATTGTAAAAAATAAAGTTGCGGCTCCGTTCAGAACAGCGGAATTTGAAATTTATTTTAACGAAGGAGTTTCATATGAATCAGATTTACTAATTTTGGCGGAAAAACAAGGCGCTGTCAAAAAAACAGGAATGACATATTTCTATGGAGAAACAAAACTTGGCGGAAGCTTTCAATCAGCTCGCGAATTTCTAAAAGAAAACAACAAAATCGCCAAGGATATTTTTAAAGCGATTCAACAAAAAGCTTAAAAAAATATAATATATAATTTTTAGCTTAATACGGAATCTCAAAAACATCGCTCGGTGGTTCAAATTCTTCTATTGTTGTTGAATCGGATTGAGGTTGCGATTGTTTTTGATTTTGATTTTTAAATTCTCCTGTTTCACCTTGATTTCTTGGTCCAAAAGTTACATTTTCAGCGACAATTTCTGTCATATATTTTTTCTCGCCAGCAGGAGTTAGCCAATTTCTGTAAGTGATTCTTCCTTCAACCATTATCAATCTGCCTTTTGAAATATAATTTTTACAAAGTTCAGCTAATTTTCCCCACGCAATAATTCTATGATATTGAACATCTGACCTCTGTTCGCCTGTTTTATCTTTATAAACTCTGTTTGTAGCGATGTTTATTGTAGCGACCGGAGTTCCCGAACCAATTTCTTTATATTCAACATCTTGCGTAAGTCGTCCGATTAAAAATACTTTGTTTAGATTCATAATTAATTGGGGGTAGAAATTGGAAGTGCGAAATTGGATTCGACTGATTCTAATTCTGATTTTGTTTCTTTGCTTGTTAATTTCTCTGTATATTGCTCTTGTCTACTTTCTTGCCCAACTGGTTTATTTTTAGTTATCATAGCTCTCAAAATATTTTTATAAAGTTTTAATTCTGTTTTAATTTTTGATATAGCTTCAGGTTCTGCTGTAAAATATATAATTCCCATAAATCCAAGATTTTGTTTATTAATTTGATAAGATAGCTGTCTTTTTTTAGGAACGCTTTTTTCAACAATTTCTCCTTGAAAACTTTTTATCAAACTCAAAAGCTTCTCCTCCTCTTTTTCGGGCTCTGTGTCAATCCTTAGCCAATATGTAATTTCGTAAGTTTCATTCATTGCTTATAATATTATTATACCATAATTCAAGGGCGGTTAGTTCAGCTGGTAGAACGTCTGATTTACACTCAGAAGGCCGGGAGTTCGAGTCTCTCACCGCCCAATGTAGCATAGAGAAGAGGTGCAATATACACAGATTGTGTAAAAAAATAAGCAGAAAATGGGCTCCTGCCCGCAATGCTACGCATAGCGTAGGCAGGCGGGTTAGCCCTTCGAGTCCTGTATCGCCCAAAAAATATCGTGTTTTTTGATATAATACTATTATTAGCCGAGGTAGCTCAACGGTAGAGCGCTTGCCTGAAGAGCAAGGCGTTGGTGGTTCGATTCCGCCCCTCGGCACCATAAATTTTCTACCCCGAAAAACTTTTGAAAATTCCTTTTAGTTTTTGAAAAAAACCGATATCTCCTCCTGATTTAAACGCCGTGTGAGCCGCAGCGACTGACGCGAAAAATTTAAGATTTTCTTCTTTTTCTTCTAAAACCTTTAATTCGCTTTTTGCTATTCTTGTTGGCATACTAAGTAAAGCCTTAAACCATTCTAACGAAGGTTTTATTATTGCCCCACCTCCAACCAAAACAACCCCCATAATTTTTCTTCTCTTTTTTAATTCTTTTATATAATCTAAAAGCCCTTCGTCATCAACATACTCCTTAAATTTCTTTTCCAAAAATCTTTGCACCGCCGCTCTATTCAAAGACGATTTTCCCTTTTTGATTTTTTTGCGATCTTCTGATTTTTGCCCTTCAGGATTTAATGGAAAAATTTGATTTTTAATTTCTTCTGCTTCTTCAGGGCTTATTTTTAAATGAAGCGCTAAATCTTCAATTAAATTTTGGCAACCAAACTTGAACATCTTGAAATCTTGTAATGTCCCGCCCTGAAAAACAGCTAACGATGTAGTTGAGCCTCCAAAATCTAATAATATTGTTCCGATTTCTTTTTCGCGTTTGCTTAACGCAATTTGAGATTCAAAAAACACGCTCGGATAAATTCCTATAACATTAATTCTTAATTCCTTAAACGCTTGTCTTATTTTTTCAACAATCGGTTTGAACACTGAAATAAAAATTGCTTCAACATCAAGCCTTTTTGCGCTCATTCCTTTTGGGTCTCGTATAATCTGTTCGTTATCCAAAATAAATTTATTTGGAAATTCTAAAAGTATTTCCTGATTGCTCAAAGCAATGGAAGTTTTTGCCATTCTTATCGCTTTGCCTATATCATCTTCATCAATATTGCCTTGAGGAAATGTATATCCTTTCGCAAAATGAGTTTGGAACTGAGGAAAGGAAACAGCAACAGCAACTTCTCTAATTGGATAATTATCAAGGGATTCGCTTAAATTAGAAAAAATATTTTCTAATTGAGACACAAAAGCATTTTCATCAATTATCTCGCCCTTTATAATGGTTTCATTTTTTACAACTTGATTAAACGCAATAAAATCGCCATTAGAATTTTCCTCTAAAATAGTTATCTTCCACTCATAGTGCCCAAGATCTAAGCCAAAATAAAATTTGCGCATATGTTATTTTATATTTTTTGATAATTTTATTTATAATGAATCAGATGAATCAGAACGCGGTATTACTCTTTCTCCTGTTGTCTGAACTTTCAAAGAAATTGCCGCTTGTAATGACCCCCCAACACTTTTTAGAATAGTTCTGATTGCATTAACGGTTTGCCCATTTTTACCAATGATTAAACTTAAAACTTCTTGCGGTCCATTTACTTCTACTAAAACACCTTTTTCATCTAGTTTAGTAGCAATATCTAATTCTTCGACTCTTGATTCTTCTATCCACAAAGATAAAAGCTTTTTCAACTTTTCCTTAATCTCAACTGTTTTTTCAGTCATTCCTCGACATTTCTCGAACTATCCACGAACGATCTTGTATTTTTTTAAAAAATACAAGGTTCTTATGAGAGAATTCGAGATGATACCAAAAACTGCCAAAAAACCAACTATTTATTTTTGGCGCTGAAAAACGATTTATCGTTTTTCATTAACTATTTTTTGGCGCTGAAATCAACAAGTTGTTTTCAGCATTTTACATTTCATTAATTAACGCGACTTATTTTTATTATATCATAAAAAATGTCAACAATATAACTAAAAATCCGAAAAACTAATTTCCGTCTTTTCAAATTTTATTTTTCAAACAAATTTGATTGCTCTACAACAGAAACTAATTTTTTTCTTTTAAAAAATTTTGGATAGATAATTGTTTCTAAGGAATATCTTCCTCCACCCTGAAAAAGAATTGGCAAAAGCCCAGCGAGAAGCGCTAACTCTAATTCCATTCCAACTCCTGAAACTGCTTGCGGAACTATTAATCCGATTGAAAACTTAACTTTTACAATAGCTACAATCAAAATAATTGAAAAAATCAGAGCAAAAAACCTTGACAAAATTCCAAAAATCAAAAACAATCCGCCAAATATCTCAACAAACGCTACAACCCATGCAAAAAACTGCGCGGATGGAATACCAACAGAGCTAAACAAACCTGCGACAGTATTGATTCCAATTTGAAATTTATTTATTCCATGCGCAACAAAAACGATTCCAACCAAAATTCTTGCGATTAACAAACTTAAACATTTTTGTTCTTTTAAGAATTTAATATTCATTAAAAAAATAATTAAGACTTATTATACTCTTACTTTCCGTTCTAATGCTATTACTCGCCTTTCCAATCTATTAAATTCATAAAAATCGACTCTTTTTTGAAGACCCATTCTTATTTGCGCTGTATCTTGTTTTAAAATTTCCACATCTTTTTGAATTTCACCTATCATATTAGAATGCTCTTTTAATATCTTAGAATGCTCCTCTAATATCTTAGAATGCTCTTCCAGTATCTTAGAATGCTGTAAAAGTATAGTATGAACCTCTGCAAATCCCTGTACCATTTTTTCTTCTAAATCATCGATTCGTTGATACAAGCCCCGATATCCTTCAATGGCAATTTGAAATTTATCATTTGCATCTTCCCACAAAATAAGAACATCGCGATCATTTCTTTCTTTTACGGATTTCAATGCTTTTTCTATTTTTAAATTATTTTTTTTCTTTTTTATCATTATGTTGATTATATAATAAAACTAAAATGTTAAATGTTCCACTTCGCACTTTCCACCTCTCATAACCCATCCCTATTTCTTATAAAATCATAAACTAACGGCACTGCGATAAATATTGAGGAATATGTTCCTATTACAATTCCAAAAATCAAAGGAAGTAAAAATGAATGCAAATGCGGAAGTAAGAATATCAAAGGAATAATTGATAAAATCGCCGTAAAAGATGTGTTTATTGAGCGCGCTATTGTTTCATTGACGCTTTTATTAAATATTTCTTTATTAAGCAATCCTGTTTTTCCAATATTTTCCCTTAGTCGGTCAAACACAACAATTGTATCATGTACAGAAAACCCGGCAATAACCAAAAACGCGGTAATCGCTAAAATATTTAATTCTAAATTCAAATATTTTGAAAAAACAGCAAACAATCCAAAAGAACTAACCACATCATGAAACAAAGACAATATAACAACAATTCCTAAGAGCATTCCATTTATTTTCCCAGATTTTTTTCTGAAAGCGTACGCTACATAAAAACCAATCGCCAATAAAACTAAAATAATTGCCATTAACGCTTTTTTTCGCAATTCACCGCTTAAAGACGGAGATATATTTTCAAATCTTTCAATTTCCGCCGTTGAATCTTTTTCTTTTATTTTTGAAAGAATCGCGCTTTTATCAATATTTTTTCCTTTAATAATCACGGAATCATTTGAAGAAAAAATTTCAGTTTCAGGAATTTTTAAATCAGACACAAACGATTGAATTAAATCTTTATTTACTTTAACTTCCAAAACATTTCCGCCAGTTAAATCAATTCCAAACTTCATCGGAAAAGCAAACAACAAAATAATTCCGCCAAACAATAACGCCAGCGAAAATCCGTAAAAATAATACCTGTTTTTTATTAAATCAATTTTTGCCATCGTTCCCAAATTACGCTTGTTTTAATAATTAATATCCTTGACATATAATACGCTGTTAACATACTGATTAAAACGCCCAAACCAAGCGTAAGCGCGAATCCTTTTACAAATGAAGTTGTTGTAAAATAAACAATCGTTGTTGAAATTATTGTTGTAATGTTTGAATCTCTAATTGAAGTCCACGCTCTTTGAAATCCAACTTCTATCGCGTCTTTAATTTTCAATCCGCGTTTTATTTCTTCGCGTGTTCTTTCAAAAACTAAAATATTAGCGTCAACTGCCATGCCGACAGATAAAATCAAACCAGCTATCGCTGAAAGCGACAAAACAACTCCGATTAATTTATAAACAGCTAAGTTAAAAAATAAATAAAATACAAGCGCGATAATAGAAACAACGCCTAACCCCCTGTAATAAAGTAACATAAAAATCATAACTAAAATTACTCCATAAATTCCTCCCTTAACCGCGAAATCTAAAAATTTTTCGCCGAGCGTTGGATTGATGACTGATTCACTTATTGCAACAAGTGGAACAGGAAGAGCGCCCTGACTTAGTCGCTGGGCTAATATTTTTGCTTCTTCGGGTGTAAATCTTCCTGAAATTTGAGCCTTTCCTCCTGATATTTCTTCTCTAACAGTTGGCGCTGAAATAGGCTGACCATCTAAATATATCGCGATCTGTTTACCAACATAAATTTTTGTCATTTCTTCAAAAAGTTTCGCGCCTTCTGCGTCAAAAACGATTCCTATGTATGGCTCACTAATGTTATTATCAAATTCAACCTGCGCTTGTTTTAAAAATCTTCCTGTCAATCGCGTTGGCGCAAATACAACAGGAGATGATGACGCGCCCTGAACTACGCCTTGTGTTGAAGTTGATTGAATTGGAACACGAAATTCTAAAAGCGGAGTTTCGCCAATAATTTTTTTTGCCTCATCCGGATCTTTGATATTAGGAATTTCAACAATTATTCTTCCAGAGTTTGTATAATTTATTGATGTTTCAGCAACTCCTAAAAAATTAATTCTTCGCTCAATCAAATCCTTCACACCATTTAAAACATCCTTAACTTCACTGCCTTTGATATTGCTTAAATCGGCCTGATAAGTTAAGGTTGTGCCACCAGAAACATCCAACCCGAGTTTATACGGAAATCCTTTATAAAATGTCAAAAACACAGACCCCACAAAAACTATAAATAACCCGATTAACCAAATATTGTCCTTTTTCATTGATAATATTAAACAAAATAATTTTAACACATTTTTAGGGTTAGTTTAGATATCTTCGTAACCATTCAAAAGCAACATTGCGGCGTCATATTTTGACTTTACTCTTTCTTTCGATTTTTCAAATGTTAACTGATTCCATTTTCTCTGTAATTTTTCCCTTACTGATTTTTCGGCATCTTTGCGAGATAATTTTTCATATGTAAAAACGGCATCAAACAGATTGGTGATATTATCAAAATTGCTTAAAGCATCTGCTTCGGCTATTATTTGCTCTTCAATACTTTCTCTTTTTTTCGGCACCGAACCCCTGTGATTCATAATACATTTTTTAATCAATTCAATTTTTTGTTCAGGATAATTTAATTCTTTTAATTTCTTTTCAGCGATTTCCACGCCAGTTATATGATGATTTTCTCTTCCGTAAATTATTGAGCCAATATCATGAAGCCATGCCGCCAACAAAACAATCTCCTTGTCCGCATTATATTCTTCAGCTAATTCATTGGCATATCTAACCATCGGAATAAAATGAAATTCAAATGGCGAATAGCCATATGTACTTGTCGGTTTTTTGCATTCTTCTTCTATAAATTTTTTAATTTTATTAACTATATCCATTTTTTAATTTTCAATTGTTTTCAGCGCTTCTTTTAATTTTAGCGAAAACACCTTAGAAATTCCTTTTTGCATTGAAACGCCAAATAAAATATCTGCTGATTCTATGGTTGAACGATTATGTGAAACAATTATAAACTGAGTTTTTTTAGAAAGTTCTTTTAAAAATTCAGAAAATTTATATGAATTTTGTTCATCAAGCGCTGCGTCAATTTCATCTAAAACCAAAAATGGCGGCTCTGAAATTTTAATTAACGCAAAAATAAGCGCGATAGAAAACAACGCTTTTTCTCCGCCTGATAATGCTTCTAAAACTTTTATTTTTTTCTGCGGATGCTCAACAGAAACATGCACTCCCGACACACTGATTTCTATACCAAAAAAATTCGTTTTTTTTGAAACTTTTTTTTCATCTCTTAGCGTAAGCTTAGCAGTTCCTCCATAAAGCTTATAAAAATATTCAATTAAAGACTGATTGATTTTTTTAATTCCATCATCAAACGCTGTTTTTATTTTATCTTGATATTCAGTTAGTAAATTGTAAAGTTTTGTATAGCTTCCATCTAAATCGCCTGTTTCTTTTTGTAATACTTTCAAATTTTTAAGAATTCTTTCTCCTTTATAAATAATTTCATCATTAATGTCTCCAAGTCTCAAAAGTTCTGTTTTTAACTGAGCTTCTTCGCGAATTAAAGTTCCAAGCTCCTCTTGTGTCGCGCTCTGTTCTTCAGAACTTTTTAATTCATTCAAGGTTATTTCTATACTCTTACTCTCTTCAATTAATTTTTCTTCAAAATGTTTTAACTCAAAAATTTTATTTTGGACTTCTTTAAATTTTAAAAGTTTTTGATTAATCTTTTCTCTCTCTTCTTTTTCTCGTTTTTCTTCGTCTATAATTTTTACTTTTATTTCTTCTAATTTTGCGTCAATCTTTTTTATCTCATTTTGAATTTCCAAATTTGTTTTTGTTACTGAATTTCCTTGTTCGTTTTTTTCTGCTGGTTTAATATGTTTTAAAATTTCTTTGATTATTTTTTTAATTTCATCAACGCCTTCAAGTACCAATGCTAAATTTAATTTTTCTTTAACAAAATCTATGGCAGTTATTTTTTTCTTGCTCTTTATTGTCGTAACTGATGCTAAATTCTTTTCTAAAATATTACTTCTCTCCTTCCATAATTCGCTTTCTTGTTTTCGCAATTCTGATAATTTTTCCTGCGTTGAAGTTTGTTGAATGTCTTTGCTTGATTCTTCTAATTCTTTTTCACTAACTTCCAATTGTTTTTGCGTTTGAACAATTTCAGCTTTTAATGTTTCAATTCTTTCTTTTAATAAAAATTTTCTCTTTCCGCGAATCGCAATAAATAATTCGTCAAGTTTTGCTTCTATTTTAACTTTTCTTTCGCGTTTCTGTTGTTCTAGTGAAAATATTTCAGCTTGCGGTTCCAAGCTATGCAATTTCATTTTTGCGATTTTAAGCCGCTCTCTTATTTGTTCAAGATTTCTTTTTGTTTCAAATTTTTTAATTTCCAAAGCGCGTATTCCCAAGATTTCACTCAACATAATATATCTCTCTTCCGGGCTAGCTTTTATAAACAAATCCGCGGAACCTTGATTAACTATTGTGAAACCTCTTGTTCCTATCTGATTTTCAGCCAAAAACTTTTGTATATCTTTTAATCTAACTGGTTCATTATTCAAAAAATATTCATTTTCTCCGTTTCTGTGAATTTTTCTCTGAATTTCAAAAGTCGCTCCATCTTCTTTATGAGATGCTCCTTCCATTTCGAGGCTTATTCTAACCCAAGCCAAATTATTCCCCTTCTGCCCTATGTATAATAAATCTTCCGATTCGCTGATTCTTAAATTTCTAGAACTCTGGTCGCCCAAAACCCACCTGATTGAATCAACAACATTAGATTTTCCGCTTCCATTTGGTCCCAAAATAACATTCAAATTTGAAGGGAAAACTAAAAACGCCTTTTCGCCAAAAGACTTTAACCCGAAAATTTCAAGCTCCCGCAATCGTAAATGCATTAAATAATTATATTTTTTTCCACGATTCTTTTTCAAAAACTTTAAGCGCGGCGTCGGTTTCAGCTTCCTGCTTACTCAATCCACTGCCCTCTTCTATTAATTTGCCATTTAAAAATAACCCGATTTTAAATCTTCGTTTATGCGCAGGACCTTCTTCTGACAAAATTTTATATTCCGGCAAAACACCGAGCTCTTCTTGTAAAATTTCCTGCAAATTGCTTTTTGGGTCTTTGTATGTTTTTGCTTTTATTTTTTCATCAATATCATTTAACAAATTTTTATTTATAAAATCAAGAGTGTCCTGAAAGCCAATGTCCAAATACATCGCCCCTATTAGCGCTTCAAGGCAATTTCCCAAAACCGTGTCAAATCCTTTCCCGTTTAAATTTTTTCCTGCCATAAGAAAATTTTCAAGTTCTAATTTTCTTGCGATTTGAGTCAATCTCTCTCTGTTCACTAAATTTGCCCTAATCAAAGTTAACTCCCCCTCTTCTTTATTTGGGCATTTTTTGTATAACACCTGTGAAACAATTAATTCCAAAACAGCATCGCCCAAAAATTCAAGTCTTTCATTATGCTTGGAGTCTTTTGCAGCCTCTGGATGAAAATATAACCATGAATTATGAGTAAGAGCCTCGCTCCATATGTATTTATTTTTTACCTTAACTCCTAATTTTTCTTCCAGCTTATTAAAATCTATCATAATTCTCTATTCTGCATTCGCCATTGTTTCATCATAGATAGAACCCAATACAGCATTTATAAATTTCGCGGCGCCATCGCTAGCAAAATTTTTTGCAAGTTCAACCGCTTCATTGATTGCAACTTTTTGTGGCACTTCCTCATGTTTTTGAAAACATAATTCATAAACAGCTAATCGCAAAATATTTTTTTCCAAAAGTGATATTTGTTCAAATTGTATTGACCTTGTATTACTTCCAATTTTTCCATCAATAAATTCAAGATTTTTTGCCACACCTTTTAAAATCTTTCTCGCAAATTCAGGTTCGTCAATATCATTTCCAAACTCCTCAAGATTTCTATCTAAAATTTCATCTTCTTTGCCTTCTGGATAACCCCAAAAAGACCACTCGTAAAGAGATTGTAATACTAAAATTCTACAAAGATGTCGAGTAGCCATTAAATCAATTTAATAATATTATTTCTTTTTTGATTTTTTATCCTTTTTTTCTTTTATCTCTAAAACTTTCTTTCCATTATAAAATCCACAACCAAAACAAGGTTTATGCGACAAAGTTTTCTGTCCACAATTAGAACATTTCTGCAATATTCTTTCAGTCAAAACTAACTGGGATTTTGTTGTTCTCGCCCTTGAATGCGAGCGATGTTTTTTTGGTACATTCATTATTGCCTAATTATACAATACTTTATTAAAGCCCTATAGATCAACGAGTTCGCCCTTTTTGAACCAATAATTTATTTCAAATTCAGCTTCTTTTTCATTACCCGAAGCATGAACTATATTCGCAACCGCTCTTTTTTCAAGATTTGCTAAAACTGGAGAATCGCACGAAAAATCTCCCCTAATAGTTCCGGGCTCAGCTGTAAGCGGTAATGTTTTTCCAATTAGTTTTCTCACAATATCTATGGCGTGAGGTCCTTCAAGCGCCATTTTGACAATCGATCCAGATGAAACAAATGTAATCGTCCATTCTCTCACCATTTTTCCTATTGTCAATGAATCATCTTGTTTGAGTCCTAAAGTTTTTTTAACATCAATCCCATATTTTTCGCATGTATTTAATGTATTCTGCCCCAACCCTTTGAGCCAATCTGTATCTTTTGGATAATGTCCGTCAATTTGTTTTTTTGTTGGCATTAAAATTCCAAGACCAATAACTTTTAATCCAGCTCTTTCAAATCTTGCAATAATCTCGCCAATCAAATTTTTTGCGACACCATCTGGCTTTACCAAAATCAAAGTTCGTTGTTTTTTATATTTTAAATAATTTTTATCCATATTAAATTTTTAAATATTTTTGAAGCGACAATCCTGTTGAAATTAAATTAATTAATAGCAAAAATCCAAAAATAAACGAGGTTATCCCCAGAAAATTTGTAAAAACATAACTCTGTAAATCACCTTCGGGAATTACAGCTAAAAGCATCTGGTTTGTATTCTGAATTATTATAATGGATAAAAATGACCCAACTAAAAATCCTAAAATTGTAATAATAACTGAAAAAATCAGAAATGGTGATCTAATGAAAAAGTTGGACGCTCCAATAAGTTTCAGCACTTCTATCTCGTCTTTTTGAGAATATATCATCAATATAGTTGAATTAAATATAAGAAGCGCGCAAAATATTCCTATAAAAATAACAACCAGCCCCATTATAAATTTTATTTTTTGCGAAAGACTTATAAATTTTTTTATTATCTTTTGATTCTCCGCATATGTAATAAATTCAATAAGCGCGCGATACGGCGAACCATCAAGATAGCCAGCTATTTCTTCATAAACTTTTGGGCTTTTTCCTTTAATTATTAAATAATCGCTCAATGGATTTGTCTGAATTTCTTTAAGCGCTTCAAATATAACAGGATTTTTTTCAGTTTCAAATTTAAATTCTTCAAACGCTTTTTCCTTATTAACCAATATTACTCTATCTACATCTTTAAAATTTTCTAAAATTCCTTGCAGTGTTTTTATGTCTTCATTATCAGTTCCATCTTTAAAATAAATTGAAAAATCAAGTTTTTTTTCAACATAGTTCAAACCCTTTCCTACTAAAAAATTAGCTGATATCACTTGCCAAAGAAAAACTGTTATCAAAATAACTGTAAGCGTAAGAAAAAAACTAATAGTTAATTTGCTCCTAAATATTCTCCAGCCGTTTTGTATTAATCTTTTAATATACGCAATCATTTTATTTTATGCAAGAATAAATTTACCGGGCGTTTCATCTCTAACAATTTTGCCTCGTCCCAAAGTAATGACTCTTGTTTTTAATAAATCAACCAATTCTCTATTGTGTGTTGCTAAAATTATTGTTTTTCCACTCAGATGCATTTTTTTCAACAAATCAACAGTTTCTTTGCCTGAAATAGGGTCTAAATTTCCAGTTGGTTCGTCAGCCAATATAATTTCTGGATCCATAGATATTGCTCGCGCTATAGCAAGTCTTTGCTTTTCACCGCCTGAAAGATATTTCGCTAAAATTGGCGAATGATGCAGTAAATCAACAGACTTTAACGCTTCCTCGGATTTTATTCTAATATCCCTCATAGATTTTCCTAAAATTTCCAACCCTAATGTCACATTATCAAAAACCGTTCTATCATACAGCAATTTGAAATCTTGAAATATCGTAACAATTTTTCTTCTAAGTTCAGTGGCGGCTTTACGACGAAGATACGAATAATCAACATTTTTATAAAAGATTTTTCCCTGCGCAGGAGTTTCTTCTTTACTTATTAATTTTAAAATAGTAGTTTTTCCAGCGCCAGATCTTCCAACAAAAATTACGAACTCGCCTTGCTTAATTTCAAAACTCGCCTTATCTAAGGCGATTGTGTTTGGCGGATAAATTTTTGATACATTTTTAAATACTATCATAGTAAAAACTTAAATGTTAAATCTCAAAACTTAAATCTACAACTTAAACCTTTTAATTTTTAGTTGTGATTTTGACATTTTCGTTTTGAATTTTTAAATTTTGCAGAATCGCTCCTAATGGATGGATTAATTCCAAATGACCTTCAAGCACTGCTGATAATTTTCCAGTTTCGTATCCAAATTCATGGTCTTTTACCATCTGATACGGATGAAAAACATAACTTCGCTTTTGATTGCCCCATCCAATTTCAACTCTTGTTCCTTTTAATTCTTGGATTTCTTTTACTTTTTTTTCTTTCATAATTTCTGCTATTTTTGAACCAAGAATTTTTATCGCTTTATCTTTATTTTGATGTTGTAATCTTTCACTTTGACAAACAACGCTTATATTCAATGGTTTATAAATAGCCCGAACAGCAGTTTCAACTTTATTTACATTTTGCCCGCCAGCTCCGCCAGAACGAAATGTCTGAAATTCCAAATCACTTTCTTTTATATTAAAATCCAATTCTTCAATCAATGGCGCGACATCAACAAAAGCAAAACTCGTATGCCTCAACTTTCCAGCTGAAAACGGTGAAATTCTTACGAGACGGTGCACCCCTTTTTCAAATTTCAAAATTCCAAACGGATATTTTCCATTAACTTCCCAGCTAATAAATTTATATCCTCCGGTTTCACTCGGTTCACTATCTATTATTTTATACGAAAACTTTTGATTTTCAAAAAATTTTTGATACACTCTCGCGAGAATTCCAACCCAATCTTCAGCATCCTTGCCTCCGACTCCGCTATATATACTCACAATAGCCGAATTTTCATTATACCATTCTTCCTTTGTTTCAATATCAGATGATAAAATCAAAAAACAATATTCAAAAATTATTTTTTGTAATAATTTTTTTGAATTTTCAGGATTTTCATCTGTCAAAGATTGACTAAGTTCATTTAATGCTTTTTCTTTTTCTTTTAAAAATGAAATCCGCTCCAAAACTTCTAAATTTTTATCAGATTCCCAAAAATTTTTCTTCGATGTTTTTTCTTCTAATTCCTTTATTTCTTCGCTAATTTTAACTTCATCAAAGACAATCCCCCAAAAACTGGAGGGTTCTCTGCCAAATTGGACTGATTTTGCCTATATTTTGAGCCATTACAAAATTGGACCAGGAAACTTATTTCCTATCATTTAATTATAACATAACCATTATCATTTTCCCCAAATATATTGACATCACAAAAAAAGTGCCTTAAAATAATAGTAAGCATACTGCTGTGAAGCGAGTGTGCTGTACTCTATCTGTCGGGATGAGGCAAGAAAGACACGCGAAAACGCCAAGGAGCGTTGTGTCAGTCGCTTACGCGACTATCCAATTCCTGACGGGAAAAACAAACGAGGGGAGAGAAAGCATGCGTCCGTTTGAGATGGCCATGCGATACAAGTTTCCCTAACCCCCGGGATCAGAGAGCTGAGGGCGAACCAAGGTCAGAGGTGTCTATGGCGCGCCCCTAGAGTCAAGATGGTCGCTCTTTGATCCCCTTTTCTTTTACAAAAAATGATACAATTTAATTAGCTCTCTTTGTCTTCGGACAATTTGGGTAATCTTACCACGCACCTCAGAAGCGTCGTTAAAGCGCAGAATCAAGACCCAACCGTGTTGTGCATGGTAAGATATTTTTTATTAAAATAAATTTTTATTAATCTTTTCTAAAAAATTCAAATATTAACATTCAAATATTAACATTCATAATTTATCATGAACTACTAATAGTGCGCGATAGCGCACTATTAGTAGTATAAAAATTATTTTACTTTCAAAATTTTTATCAAAACATCGTTAGGAACGCGAACCCTACCAACTCCTCTTTTTAAAAGTTTCTTTTTACCCCGTTTCTGCTTTTGCCATAATTTCATTTTTCTTGTTCTGTCACCTCCATACAAATATCCGGCGACATCAGCTTTTAACGCTGGAATTGTTTCTCTCGCAATAATTCGTCCTTCCATTGATGCCTGCAATTTCACAACAAATAATTCTCTCGGTAAAAGTTCTTTCAACTCTTTTAAAATTTTTCTGCTAATTGATTCTGCTTTCCCTTTTGTTATGATTCTTGAAAGTGCTGGATTTGTTTCTTCTGCAATTAAAATATCCAATCTAACCAAATCTCCTTTTCTATATTCTAAAAACTCCCAAGTCAATGAAGCATACCCCGAAGAAACTGATTTTAAATCGTCAAAAAGTCCTGTAATCAATTCATCAAGTGGAATTTCACATTCAATAATCGCAAAACTTCCCCTTACAATTTGATTTTTTATTATTCCCCTACTTGCCTTGATTAAATTAAAAATAATTTCTATATATAACAAAGGTGTAAAAATTTCAGTTTTTGTCCATGGCTCGCGAATTTCTAAAAGTTTATCCTTTAATGGAAGTTCTTGCGCATTTTGTATATACGCAATTGTGTTATCTTTCAGCAATAGCTCATACCTTAATGACGGCAGTGTTATTATTATTTCTGTGCTGAATTCTCTTTTTAATCTTTCTTGAAAAATATCTAAATGCAAAAGCCCCATACACCCAATTAAATATCCTCTTCCAAAAACACTTGAATACGCTGGTTCAATTTTTACAGAAGGGTCTTGCAGTCTTAATCGTTCTATACTTTCTTTAAACGAATCAAAATCTCCGCTTGATCCCGGCTTGCCCGCCGAAGCTTCAACGAAGGCGGGGAATATTGAAGCAAAAATTACTGGCTGAGCTTCTTTATATCCGGGCAGTAAAGGAACACTTAAATCATCCGTGATTGTATCTCCAATTTTTACAACGCCAGCATCTCTAATTCCTGTTGCGATATAACCAATCTCGCCTATTCCTAATTTATCAATTTTTTGAAAATCAGGAGAAAAAATTCCGACCTCAACTGGCTTAAATTGGAAATTATTTGATTTCAAAAATAAATTTTCAAACGCTTTAAATTCGCCGCTAAAAACTCTTATATGCGCAATCGTGCCCTTATATGCGTCAAAATTTGAATCAAAAATCAACGCAGAAGATAAACTTTCTGAAATTAATTTTGGACTTGGAATTTTTTTTACAACCGCTTCCAATAATTTTTCAACGCCTTCTCCTGTTTTTCCAGAAACCAAATAAATATCTTCTTCTGTTTCAACCTCAACAATTCTTGATATATCATCAATTAACGAGTCTATGCTTGAAATTTGTAAATCAATTTTGTTAATCGCGGGAATTATTTTTAATCCAAGTTGTTTTGCAATTTCTAAATGTGCTAAGGTTTGAGCTTGAATTCCCTGCGTTCCATCAATCAACAAAATCACTCCCTCGACAGCCGCTAGCGCCCGCGAAACTTCATATGAAAAATCAATATGCCCAGGTGTATCTATTAAATTTAAAATATACTCTTTATAAAAAAGTTTCACTGGCGCCATTTTTATCGTAATCCCCCGCTCTCGCTCCAATGACAATTTATCTAAATATTGCGGTTGTAATTTATTTTCTGGAATTGTTTTAGTCAATTCTAAAAAGCGGTCAGCTAGCGTTGATTTTCCGTGGTCTATATGCGCAATAATTGCAAAATTTCTTATATTTTCAATATTCATATGTTAATTTTAAGGGTTAATTTAATTTGTCCGCTTAAACGCGGACAAACATTGGGAAATTATTTATAAAAAATTCTTGAGCGGGCGATGGGAATCCCAGCCCAAGGCTGGTGAGCCTCTGGCTCAGAAGGGCTAACCCGCCTGCCTACGCTATGCGTAGCATTGCGGGCAGGAGCCCATTTTCATTTTTGCTCTTTACTCATTCAATAATTAAATACTTAAGCGGGTGACGGGAATCGAACCCGTGTCTTCAGGTTGGAAACCTGACATAATAGC
>ERZ1292632.1641-Hain-H43-01um-R2-1641-length-20952-cov-6_pt2 | contig 19670 bp, 23 predicted proteins | sample MGYA00564407_ERZ1292632 | MGnify/ENA primary metagenome ERZ1292632 (study PRJEB36523, sample SAMEA6512637) | groundwater metagenome | collected 2019-01-08 | study: AquaDiva: Metagenomics assemblies of 32 groundwater samples | reverse complement strand
AAAATAAATCCAAAGTTTATGGCTTAGGATTTACACATAGCTACCAGTTCAGATAATTATTTATATTTCTTTTACATTGATTTTCAGCTAAAATGGGATTAAATATACGCGATATAATACCAAGAAGGGAAGTTGAGATTTCAGAACTTTCTGATAAAATTTTATGTGTTGATGCTTTTAATGCACTATATCAATTTTTATCAACAATAAGACAGCCTGATGGAACTCCTTTAATGGATAGTAAAAAGAGAATCACAAGCCATCTTTCAGGTATATTTTACAGGAATATTAATTTAATTGATGAAGGAATTAAACTTGTTTATGTTTTTGATGGAAAAGCACCTGGGCTGAAAGCAAAAACATACAAAATAAGACAGGATGTCAGAGATTTAGCTCAGGAAAGATATGAAACAGCTAAAGAAGAAGCAGATGTTATGGGAATGAAACGATATAGCTCTCAAATGTTAAGGTTAGATGATGAAATGATTGCAGAAAGCAAAGAGCTTTTGATTGCAATGGGAATTCCAGTAATACAAGCTCCTTCAGAAGGAGAAGCACAGGCAGCACACATGGTAAGGGTAAATTCTAAAGTTTATGCTTCTGTAAGCCAGGATTATGATAGTCTTCTTTTTGGAGCATCAAAATTAATAAGAAATTTAACTGTCTCAAGAAAGAGAAAAACTTACAGTGGATATATTGAAATCAAGCCAGAGATTATTGAGCTTGAAAAAGTATTTAATTTTCTAGAAATAAATTTGGAACAGCTTATTTGTCTCGGGATTCTTGTTGGAACAGATTATAATCCAAAAGGCATTCCAGGAATAGGACAGAAGAGAGCTTTGGAAATTGTTAAAAGATATAAAGTCCCCTATGAAATTTTTAAAAGTGTTGAAGAGCAAATGATGAGTCTTCCTGAAGATGATAGGTTTGACTGGCAGGAAATTTTTGCATTATTTTATAAGCCAGATGTTTCAAATAGTGATTTTGAATTTATTCAATTTGATGAAGATAAAATAAAAGATATTCTTGTGAGAAAGCATGATTTTTCTGAAGAAAGAGTTCAGAAGCAGATTGATAAGCTGAAAGAAATAAAGCAAAAAAACCAGCAGAAAAATTTAGGGAAGTGGTTTTGAAAGGAAGATTTAAATAATCAACATAATTATGTTAATTATGGTAAGTATAACCTTTTCAATTCCTGAAGAAACAAGAAAGACTATGAAAGAATTTCCTGAAGTCAATTGGACACATTTAGTTAGAAGTTCTATTGAAGAAAAGGCAAAGAAACTTGCCTTGAAAAAGGAATTGTTGAAACAACTTGATAAAGAAAAAGAGTTTATTGATTGGAGTGTTGATGTTGTTAGGAATGGAAGACATAAAAAATGAGGGTTGTTGTAGATACCAATATTTTATTTAGCTTTTTTTGGAGAAATTCTTTTATAAGAAAAGTTTTAGTGTCTTCAAATAATGAATTTGTTTCGTCTGGATTGGCAATTAAAGAATTGAAAAAATATTCCTCCTTGATAATTAATAAAACTGGGATTTCTGAAAAAGAATTTTCTATAGAATTAAACAAATTAAAAAATTTTGTCAAGTTCTTTTCAAAAAAAGAATATATTCATCTTATTAATGAAGCTAAAAGAATTTCTCCAGATAAAAATGATTCAGAATTTTTAGCACTTTGCCTTAAGTTAAGTTTTCCTCTTTGGAGCAATGATAAATTGTTGAAGAAGCAGGATAAAGTTATTGTTTTGAATACAGAGGATTTTATTGATTTGATGTTTTAAAAAGTTTTTAGGAAAGTGGTTTTAGAAAAGTTTAAATAGGTGCATATGCATATGCATATATGGTAAAAGTTATATCTTTGTCTGATGAAGCTTATGGGAAATTGAAGATGATAAAAAGAAATATGTCTTTTTCAGAGGTGATTGTTGATTTAGTCGAAAGGAAAAAAAAGAGGAATTTAATAGATTTTGTGGGGGTCTGGTCTAAAGAGGAGGGCGCAAAGATAAAGAAATCTGTTATAGAAAATAGAAAGAAACAAAAAATGAGGAGCGTTGAATTTTGATGCACTGTCTTGATACAAATATTATAATTGATATCTTTAGAGGGGATGAAGAAGTTGTTGAAAAAGTTAAATTAGTTGTAGGTGAGGGGGAGATTTTTGTGACTTCAATTAGCCTTTGCGAGTTATATAAAGGAGCTTATGGACATATCAATTCTGATGACAAATTAAGAATAATTGAAGAATTCTTTGATAATGCCAACTTAGTTACTTTAAGCATAGAATCTTCAAGAGAGTTTGGTTTGTTATGGCAAAATCTAAAAAAGAAAGGAAAGGTAATTAGTGATTTTGATATTTTAATTGCTTCAATGATTAAAACAGAAAATCTTACTTTAATTACAAGTGATAAGCATTTTAGAAATCTTGGCATTAATGTGATTATTATATAAATGAAAAGTGGTTTTGAATAATAGATATATTAGATTATGTTACTTTTTATAAGGGGTAACAAATAGAAAGGTTTATAAATAATGTAATTCTTTGAAAATTATGAAAAAGGAAGATTCAATGTCTAACTTGACAAAAGCGGTAATTTATGGGGGTAATTTTGTAGCTGGAGCAATAGGAAAGAGCATTGATTATAAAATAGGTAATCCTATGGGAGCAATTGTTTATGGGGGTTTGGATATAGCAAGACATTCTATCCCAACCAATAAATATATTAGATTAACAGAACTTGTAGGAACAGGAATATATGCGGGAAAAACTATTTTGGATTTGGTTAATATTTTAAAAGGAAATTGGGAATCTATGATTCAACTTCCTTTTGATGCAGGAATGCTATATGAGATAGGAAAAAATACAGCAGAAGATTATAAGGCTTCAAAGTCAAATCTCGGAAGAGATGTAATTGGGGTTAGAGATAATATTTTTGTTGATACACCTAATTTTTGGAGAAAATTAACTGGTGGAAAGTCTGAACCTGTTAAAGGATTAAAAAAAAAACATAAAATAATTTCTAATAGGGATTTAAACAAAAGAGATATTTCTAATCAAGAGTATTCCATTCCTTTAATACAGGAAGATAAGCAGACTGAAGCAATTCAAAATATAAATTATGTTCCTGATAGTGAATCTTCTGAAATTCCTGTTGAATCTGTTTTGGAAAATAAGGGAAATAGAAATTCGGGTTTGGAAAATGTTGTTTCAACAGAGGTTGTTGAAAATTCCCAAGAAAAATCTAAGAATTTAGAGAAGAGAACCGGGAATACATCTTATTTTAGTATTCCTTATGAAGATGGGACTTTTTCTATTGAATTTGGAGAAAAAGAATATGATGAAAAGAAATGGTATAAGATAGACCATAATGAAGGAGAGAATAAAGGGCAATTATCTTATATTTCAGATACACATGATAAAAGGGCAATTAATCACATTGATAGTTATTTAATTCCTGCTTGTGAAATACAAAATATTTCTTTGTGGAAAACTGCTAATTGGATTGAATTAATTGAACCGGGGGAAGTTTCTCTGAATAATAATAAATGGATTGTGAATAAAGATAAGAAAGTTAAAATAAAATTTATCGAATAATCTTAATAATCATCAAGTAAAATCATTTCCTGTAATTATTTTAGTAAAATCGTATCAATTATCGTAATACTAAACCTTGTTAATCCTATAATTATAATTTACATTAACTAATAATTCACAATGAAAAACAAAACTGGGGCAGATAACTTAATTAATAACTGTTACAAATAACTAATTTTATCTAATAACTACATCAAATAATTCTTACACTTTTCCATATTTATTAAATATGTGAACAAAATCGCCCTGACTTATTCCATATATTTCACATAATTCAGCTTCGCTTTTTCTTCCATTTCCCAACCAATTTATAAATCTTGCCCAGCTTCCCACAAACTTTGGATTTGGCTGTCCTTTTGCCCAGTTATGAAATTTCTTTGCTGCACTAATTAAAGCATCACGCCTATTAGTTCCGCCTTGTGTGGGCGATGTGCCTTTTTTTTTATTTATTCTGTTTCTTCTAAACCAAAGATATAAACCAATCATAAACAGAACTATTCCAACTATCATAACAATTCCTTTTTCATAAATCAAACCCGGGATAAGGCTCGCTATAATTAAGATGGCACCTATGAGCATGAATGTCCAAGGTAATTTTAATTTCCAAATCATGAAAATCAATCCAGCAATAATTATAATTGGAACTACAGTATAAATAAGATTTTCAGTCAATCCTATATTAGAAAATAATCCCGCCACATTAAAATTAGTTCTGTTAATACCATAAACAGCAAGAAGAGAAACACAAAAAGAAACTATGCCCGAAGTCTGTTTATCTTTTAATGTTCTGTATAATGCAAAGTTTATTAGTGCAAAGAAAATTACAAATAATAATCCAAGAATCATAGTATTGGGATCTATACTGTAAAATGCATCGCTTAATGCCATGCTTACATAGAGGTATTGTCTCTTTATAAATTTATTTTATAAATTGGGATTAAATTATTGTTAACAGTTGGATTAAATGATGTTATAGTATTACAAGATTAGGTATTATAATAATTGATATGATTTTACTAAGATAACTATACATCTTCAATCAACCAAATTAATCCAATCGTGTCACAGATAACTGTTATTAGCTCTTAGCTGGAGAAGCAAAGTTTAAATTATACTCTTTGTTTTTAATTCAATGAAATCAAATCATCGCTCCTTCAACATACTTGGGAATATTGCAGTTGTTAACTTTTCCCGTGGAACTAAAGGTGCAGAAAAGAAGAAATTTGCTCTGGAAATATTGAGAAAAAACAAATTCATTAAAACAGTATTGGAGAAATCAGGCAAATTTTCAGGAAGATTAAGAAAGATGCAAACAAGATATTTAGTTGGTGAGAAGAATAAGGAAGTTTTATACAAAGAGAATGGATGTGTTTTCAGATTTAATATTGATACAACTTATTTTTCTCCAAGATTGAGCAATGAAAGAAAGGAAATTGCTTCTTATATAAAAAGAAATTCAGAAGTTTTAGTTATGTTTGCAGGAGCAGGGCCTTTTTCAATAGTTATAGCTAAAAATTCAAAGCCAAGAAAAGTTTATTCCAATGAAATAAATAAGGAAGCAAATAAATATTCAGAACTGAATGCTGAAATAAATGGTGTTAAGAATAAAATTGAATTTATTAATGGAGATATAAAGAAAGTTGCACCCAAATTGAAAAAAGAGAATAAAAAATTTGACTTTATTGTTATGCCCCGCCCAAATCTTAAAGATAGTTTTCTTGAGCAAGCTTTTATGCTGAGCAAGAAAGGAACTAAAGTATATTATTATGATTTTTGCAAAGCTGATGAAACTGAATTAATTGTTGGAAAGATTAAGGAGCAGGCTAAAAAATTTAAGAAGAAAATTAAGATATTAAAAGTGAAGCCTGCTGGAGAAATTGCACCTTATAAAATTAGAGTTAGGGTTGATTTTATAATTTTATAAGCGCTATATTCTGTATGAATAGCTTTTATAAAATTAGAGTTAGGGTTGATTTTGTTGTGTTATAATAATTCAGGAGCAAGCTTAATTTTTTTGTCTATAAAAAATCTTGGGGCTTTTCTCATTGTTAAATTATATACAGGGTGCTTATCAATCATTTCAACTAATCCTTCAGATTTACACATAATCCCAATTGTCTCTCCTCCGTATCTTATTTCTTCAGAATTTCCAAATGGACAGTGCTCAGGCTTTATTATACAAGCAACTATTGTTTTTCCAAAATATTTTCTTTCTGCAGCATTTCCCTTCTCATACATCGGGCATTTTTCCATGTTTTTACTTATTCTGTATATTTAAAAAGATTTATATTATTTGATTATATCTTCTTTTCAGGCTTTATTGCTGTTGGAGCTTCCCCGCCATGCCAGGTAAATCTTGGGCGCACACGCATAGGATAAATTCTTTCAGAATTGTCATCAAGAATTATTGCAGAACCTCTCAAAGAAGGCAAATCATCCATATATTGCTTTATGCTTTCAAGAAGATAGCTTTGCATTATTTTATTTAATGCTTCTAAATCAGGAGCAGATGTAACTCTATGCGAAATAACAATATCTGACTGAGTCATAACATCCCTGTGGATTTGTCCTGGTTGTTGTGTTGCAAGAACTAAAGATATTCCTGGCTGCCTGCCCTCTCTTAATAATTGTGTTAGCGCATCACTTGCAATTGTTTTTCCTTCCAATGGCAAAAATTCGTGAGCTTCATCTATAAAAATCCAGACAAGAGGGGATTCTTTTTTTTCAGAATAAGAAGAAAAATCAAGTCCCTTTGAAATTGATTCTATTTCTTCTTTTTTTCTTGCTTCCATTCTTTGATTGAATAATTTTCTTGAAATAAGACTTATAACCAAAGCTCTTACATTAAAACTTCCCACTGAATTGTATATGCTCAAATCAAGGACAGTTGTTATTCCAGCATTTACAAGACCATTTATTTTTGTTGGAGGGATTCCACTTTTTGAAAAAATCCCCCAGGTATTTGCAGCTTCAAATAATCCAGCGCCTGCATTTTTTATTTCTCTGTCTGTCTTTTCATCTTTTTCAATTTCTTTTATTATGTCTTCAATTTCAAAAGTTTTTCTTTCTTTTAATTTTGTAATTGTTCTTTCAATAAGAACAGCTACAGGATTTATTATATCAAGTCCAAAAGTAAGAATCCAATCTTCAGCATCCATTTCATATACATCCAATGCAAATTGCTCATCTACTGGAATTCCTCTTTTGAGATAATCATCATAAAATCCATATGGAACAAAAACTTTTACTTTCAGATTTTTTGGCTTCAGCCCCCATTCCTGGAGCAATTCTTTATCTTTTTCATTTGGATACTTCATAGTCCAGTAAATTCCCATTGTATCAAAAATGAGAGAGGCTATATTCTGAGAAACCTCTTTTGGCAAATCTGAAAGCTCTTCTGCAATGACGCCCAAAGTATAGGACTTTCCCGAGTTTGAAGAGATAATTCCCTCTGCGATAAACGAGTGATTTTTAGGGACACGAAGATCATATACTTCTTTTATTTTATCTATCTCTTTTATTGATTTTATCTTTATGCATACCAGTTTATTATTTGGATAAAATGTTTTTCTTTTTCTTGTTCCATTTGCCTTGTGTAGTTTTAATCTTTCTAATTTAAATTTATTTTTAAGCCCTATTTTCTTAAAATTTTCAACAGAATTATTATCTGTAATAAAAAGTCTGTGGTCCTCAAATATTTTTCCATTACATTTAGAATTTTTTACTCTTATTACTGATTCTATATTAAAATGAGTAAGTAGAATTTGTAAATCTTCTAAGAATTCTCTAGATTTTGAAGAGTAATCCAATGTTTTACAATCTTTTGGGACGTATCCATCACAATCAAATAATGCAGATATAAATTCGGATTTAAATTCATTTGAACTCTCAAAAACTATTTTAGGAATTCTTATTATCCCAGATTTTAAACCTTTTGGGATTCCTAATTCCATAAATCTATTTATTATCTTTTGATGTTTTGTTTCAACAATTTCACAATTGCAATCATTTCTTTTATATCTTTTAGCAATTATGTTAAATTCTTTCTCTAAATCTTCCTTTGCCTGATTTAAAACTTCATCAGAGTTGTTATAAATTCTTATTCTTGCTTTTGTTCCATTATACCATTGTCCTCTTCCATCCTTAAATCTTCCTTTTTGTATATTAATTGTTCCATCACTAAGAATATATCCAAGAAGTCTTGCTATTCTTAGGCTTTCTTTATCATTCTTTATTTCTGGAATAGAGGTGGGTAAAACAATTTTATCATTAATTTTTAAATCTCTTGCTTGACAATAATAAAAATATTTCCCATATGAAGAGAGTAAAGGATGTTCTTTTGTAAGGTTTATTCTTCTTCCATCATTTAATTCTATCTGAAATAAGTTTTCATCTTTTACTGGATATTTTAATAGTTCTGCAGTTTCCCATTCAAATTCTTTTTTTTCTTTATCAAATGAAAGAATTTTATCTCGCTTTTCGTCAAAATCTTTTATTGGTTTATATCCTTTGTCAGTAAAAATCATTGTATTTTCTGTAAGGCAACCCCTCTTTCCAGCAACCAAAATTACATGGCTTCTTATTACATCCATAAAAATCTTATTGCTCAAAGAAGTATATTGCCCCATCTTTACAAATCCTTTTCCAATATAACATAATCCTTTATTCGCGAAATCCTTTTTATCAGAAGCATTTCTTCCTGTTATTATATCATAAGGCATTGAAAACAACCTCCAGGTTTTTTTCGATTTTCCACTCGGCACTGAGCAAGGCGACTCCTCGAAAATCTCTCGTCGTGGGCAATTTCCAAGCACCTTGACGAAATTGCATTCTAGATATCATTACCAATAAAATACTGTAACATTTTTAATTGTTTGTTTTTATTTTAATTAGTTTTTTATTAATAATTAAAAAAACCACAATCTTTTTAAATGATTTATTCATATTCTCAAAATGGAAGAGAATATAGAATCTACCTTTAAAGTAAAGAGGGGAAATTTATTCAGAGATAAACCCTGGGTTGTTTCAACTTTTGTTTTAGGAATTTTGGTTATTCTTCTTCTTGTAGGAAGTTTAGGTATAACTGGGGGGACTGTTTCTGAAAAAAGCGCAGGAGATGCAATATTAAGTTTAGCAAATTCTCAAGGAGCTGATGCTGAACTTGTTAATGTTGTGAAAGAAGGAGATTTTTATAAGGTAACTCTTTCAATAGATGGAAATAACGTCCCAGTATATGTAACTAAAGATGGGAAATATTTTACAAGTTCTTTAATTCCTTTGACTGAACAGACACAAGAGACTTCTCCAAATTCTAATTCAAATTCAAATACCCCAGCCCAAGATATTCCTAAATCAACAAAGCCAAGTGTTGAACTTTATGTATTTACATATTGTCCATATGGAACTCAATCTGAAAAAGGAATTATTCCAGTTGTTGAATTACTAGGAGATAAGATTGATTTTAAGATAAGACAAATTGGAGCAATGCACGGGGAATATGAAAAGATTGAAGCCGAAAGACAATTATGTATTGAAAAAGAATATCCTGCAAAATATTTAGATTATGTTCTTGCTTTTGCATTAAATTCTGAAATTGGAGCTTGTGGTGGAGAGGCAACTTGTGTTGGTCCAAAAATAGATGCTTTATATACTAAATTAGGAATAAGCAAAGCAAAAATAGAATCTTGCATTGCTTCTGATGGATTGACTATATACAATGCTGAATTAAGCAATTCGCAAAAAGTTGGTGTTTCTGGAAGTCCAACATTAATTATTAATGGTGTTAAGATAAGTTCAGCAAGAGATTCTGCTTCATATTTGGATGTTGTTTGTCAAGCTTTCAGTGATGGAAGTGTTCCTATAGAATGTGGAGAACAATTAAGTTCAGCTTCTCCAAGCGCAGGATTTGGAACAGGAACTACATCCGGTGGTGCAACTGCTGCTCAGTGTTGAAGATATTTATTTGTTAACTTTCAAATTATCTATAACAGTTATTTTATTATTTTAATTAAATTAGTATATAATCAAATTTAAATTATCTGTAACAGTTTTTTAATTTGGGGAGTAATTATCTGTAACAGTCCTTTTGATTAGATTATAACATTAACAATGTTGAGTATTATAATAATTGATCTGGTTTTACTTGATAACTAAATTATAACATTAACAATGTTGAGTATTATGATAATTGATATGATTTTACCAAGATAACTAAATTATAACATTAACAATGTTGAGTATTATAATAATTGATATGATTTTACTAAGATAATTATAAAATATTCTCTTATTTTATAAGTATAATAAGATTAATTAGTTCTTCAAATATTCAATTTCTTCATCATCAAGTTTTAATTCTTTATATGTAATAGGATTTGAGTTAAGTATTTGTTTTATTATAGGAAATTCATGCATTGCTCTTTTTTGCCCTATATGGGAGAATTGAGCATATTTTATTGCAATTGATTTCATTTTAGCTGTTCTTTGATTATTCATCCATATTTTTAATATTCTTGTGGGTCTTTTGTAAGTTGTAAAGCCTGTTTTAATTTGTTTTTTTGATGCAGAAATACCATAGCTAAGCAAAATATTCTCATAAACCAGAAATCTCCAGTATTGCTGCTTGTAAATTCTTCCCTTGAATATATCCACTTTACTGAGCAAATCATAAGCCCGCGCTAATTCTTTTCCCTTGTATTCAGCAGGAATATTTTCTTCAACCCATAAGATTATTTCATCTAGAGGTATATTTACAGAATCAAAGAGGTTTAGTATTTCTTCTGTTGGTTTTTCTTTAAATACTTTCTTTAAAGCATTGAATATATCAACTTCTTTGTTTCTTTCATCAAAATCTATTCCTGAAGGATCTTTAAGTTTTGAAATTGTCTGCAAATCATTTATTGCAGCTCTTAAATCGCCTTTTGCTTTTAGCGCAATTCTTGTAAGAATTTCATCGGCAATGAAATTTTTTTCTTTTCTTAGTATGCTTACTAATACTTCCTTTATTGTCCTGTAATCTATATCTTTTAATTGAATTAATTCTGCTTTTTTTCTTAAAGGGCTCAATTTTTTATCCCAAATATCATTAGCAGTTATTATCACAGGATAATTTGAGGAATCAATTAATTCAATAAGCTCTGTAAGTCCCCCTCTGTCAACCGCAGAAATTCCATCAGCTTCATCAACCAAAATTATCTTTTTTTTATTTGTAAGAGATTTTTGCTCCATTGCTGGTCTTAATACTTCGTTGAGTTTTTCCTTATTTCTTAAATCAGAAGCATTTAATTCAAATATTTCAGAATTTGTTTCATTCCCGATTACATAGGCTATTGTTGTTTTTCCTGTTCCAGGAGGGCCGTGAAGAATTATAGCTTTTTTTGTATTATTAGGATTAAAATCTTCAAGAAATTTTCTAACCTTCTCAATTACTTCATTCTGCCCTTTTATATCTGCAAAAGTTTTTGGCCTGTATTTTTCAACCCAGGGACTCATTTTAATTTAAGCTCCTCATATTTATTGAAAGCAAGCAATCCAATATTTCTGACATCTGCTGGCACTTTTTTGTTATATAATTCTTGTTTTGAGAACCATTCAAATCCTTTTAATTCTCTTTTGCTTATACTAATTTTATTTGTTAATAACTCACAGACATAAAATGCACAATAATGAATATGGTCAATTAACATATGAGTATTGCAATAAAAAGGAACAGCTAAATTATCTATTATATTTCCTTCTTTTGGGATTTCTGGAGTATTTAGTATTTTAATTTCTAAACCTAATTCTTGTCTTATTTCCCTTAATAATGCTTTATCAGGAGTTTCATTTTTATCAATATGCCCTCCCGGAGGCAGCCACAAACCAGTTAGCACATGATCTACTAATAAAGTTTTATTGTCTTTTATTATATATGCGGATACTGTTAAATCAGTTTTCATTTTCCCTCTTTTTTTAATTTATTTATTATCTCAATTAAATCGGATATCTCATCTTTTGCACTACTTGGATGTATTTGCTCATTTAAAGCATCTTTAGCAGTGCTTCTTATTTGTGCAGAAAAGTAATTTATATCTTGTAAATTTTCAGAAGGTATTATTTTATTCACCCTTGGTTTATAATTTGCTAGATTATTAAAATAAATCTTATCACGAATTTCCATTTTAAATTACTCCTTTCCTAATCCAGCCAGCACGAATGAGGCAAGAAGAGCCTGAAGCTGTATGAAGGGATCTGAACCCTCGACAATCCTAAATTCTGATTCTCCTGTCTTTTCTGTAAGCCTAACTTTTAATTCTGGTTCAACAGGCAAGTTCCATATTTCTTTTTGAATTGCTTTTATAACATCCTGTCCAGAAATTGATTCTTTAAGCATGACATCGAGAAGTTTTTCCCTTGCTCTCTGAAAATCTCCTGCAAGAGCATAATCCAATACTACTTTGATATCTTTTGGCTTTGCATTTGATATTATTGTTGAAACTAATTCAGCAGTTATATTTGGAGAGATTGAAGCTGTTGCCTGAAGCAAATTAGTTGCTCTTCTGCAGTCTCCTTCACTCCCCTCATAAATTACTTCAATTGAATCCGGCTTCACAGTTAAATTTTCTCTCCTTGCTATTTCCATGAGGTATTTTTCAATGTCCTTTTTCTCAAGTAGCTTAAATCTGAAAATTCCGCAACGGGATTGAATTGGGTCTATTACTTTGCTCGAATAATTGCAAGAGAGTATAAATCTGCATGTTGAAGAATAATTTTCCATTGTTCTTCTGAGTGCCTGCTGGGCTTCAGGTGTCAAAGCATCTGCTTCATCGAGAAATATTATCTTGAAAGGCACATTTCCAATTGATTTTGTTCTTGCAAAATTTTTGACTTTTTCTCTTACTATATTTATTCCTCTCTCATCAGAAGCATTCAATTCAAGATAGTTTTCACGCCAATTTGTTCCGTAAAGCTCCTTTACTATTATGAGAGCCAGGCTTGATTTTCCTGTTCCTGCTGGTCCTGCAAAGAGCAAATGTGGAATATTCATAGAATTTGTCAATCCTTCAACTCTTTTTACAATCTCATCCTGTCCGACAAGCTCATGAAATCTGGAAGGTCTGTATTTTTCTGTCCAAATAGAACTTACCATCAGCTGAAAAAATCATATTGGTTAATAAAGGTTATTGTGATAAAATGGCTAATAATTTTATAACAGTTTTATATTTAGAAACATTTTTTGTTAGAGGATTAGGTTTAATAATCCTTTTTTGGTATTATTAATTATATGATTACGGGGTGGTTAATATTTCTTTTAGCAGGTATTGTTACAGGAATTGTTACAGGATTAGTAGGTGCTTCAGCAATTGTAATATTTGTCCCAATTATACTTCTTTTCTTTGATTATAGTCTTTTTGTATTAATTGGGATCAGCCTGGCTGTTGATGTTTTTGTAGCACTTTTTGCTTGGATAGTATATAGAAAGTTTAAACACATTGATTTTAAAACAGGATTTTATCTCTCAATCCTAGCTATTGTTGGTGCAATTGTTGGAAGCTATTTTTCAAGGTTTATCCCAAATACAGGTTTATTAGAGGCAATTTCTATTTTTACTGCAATTACGGGGATAATGATATTTAGAAGAAAAGTGAATAAAAAAGAAGTTTGCACATCGAATGATTGTCCTAGGTCAAAATTTATACTTGCAATAATTTTATCTTTTTTTGTTGGTTTGCTTGGAGGAGGGCTTGGTCCTGCAGGAGGAATTTCTATTTTCTTGCTTCTTGTATTCTTCTTAAACTTTGAAACACATCGCGCAATTGGGACTTCTGTATTTGTTATGTTTTTTATAGCTCTCTTTGGTTCAGTTGCACATATTTATTATATAAGTTCTTCGAACTTTCCCTGGATTTTACTTTTGTTTGCTGTAGTTGGAGGAATATTTGGCTCATTCTTTTCATCTAGATTTGCAAATGCAATAGCTGAAAAGAATCTCAATAGAATAGTGGGTGCAATATTATTTGTTCTTGGAGTGTTAACTCTTGTCCAGAAATTGATTATGAATTAGGAGAATTATAATTATTTGAGTCTTTATGAGAATATTTTATATTTTAAATCTTCAAGTTCTTCATTTACAGCAGCGTATTTCTTTTCTAATGAATTATAATCTTCCACTTTTTTCTTTAGTTCTGAGTCTATACTTTCAATGGCATCTATGAAATCATTTGCTTGCAAAAGTTTATCGCTTAGTTCTGATTTTGCCTTAGAGGTATCTTTATTTTCTATAGAATTCTTAATGAAATCTATCAGTTTTAATACAGTATTTCTGGTGGAGACTCTTTGTACCATAAAACTCTGTTAATTTTATTCTTTTTAAGAATAATTGTCTTTAGAAATATATTATATATTGTATCACTAGAATTATCCACGCTTAAGTTTACGCTTATGCTTTTCTTTTTTGAGCCTTTTTCTCTGCCATTTCCAGCGCATTTGATTTTTTTTCTTCCATCTTCTGCTTGAACGTTTCATAAATGAAGGGAGAGAAAATTGATTTATAAAGTTTTTGTAGAGAATTAATTAGATTTGAGTCTTCTGTATTCAGCGTATATTTCTCTTCCTTTTGTTGTGGGGTAAATAGTGCATTGCTCTATAGACATTTCAGGATCCAGAGCCTTTTCATCACTACTAAAGTCATATAGCCCTAATATAACTGGAAGATAATTAATGACATCTTTAATCTTAAACGCTGTTTTATCATCATTCGATAAATATAGTGGTGTTTTCAAATTAATTATATAAGTAGTAATATCTGAAATCATATCCTTTTTGGACATATTTTGCTTTTTCATGATTTTCTCAAGCAGATTTCTATTTTCAAGGAATATTTTATTTACTAATCCTTTTTTTGATATATTTGAATAAGTTTGCTTTTATTATTAAATTTATTATATTTAATTATCTATTTCTAATCACACCAATTCTTGGGCAGCACTTATTTATCAGGCATTTTGCTTAGTTTATTTAATGTAACCATATTATAATAATACTTAAATAGTTTTTACCCCCTATTTTTATATGGGGGATTTGACAAAATTAGTTAATGGGATTTCAAAGACAATTGGTATTGGTCTTGCAGGCTTAGTTTTTTATGGAACTGTTAGTTGTGCTACAATGACTGAAGCACAAAAAACCGCTTTATTTGGAGAATCCCTGTCAATATTGGGTGGACAAAATATAGCTGGCACTAAAACTAAGGCAGACCGATTTGCAAATGAGTTGATGGTGGTTTCTGGGGGCGTTATTACAAATCAATCTAGAATGCAGCATGATTTAGAAGTTGCAAAAGCCGGAAGAGATCAAATAGTAATTAATACTCCCCAGCCAAATTATCAAAATCCAAATCAAAATAATAATCTTCTAACTCCCCAGCCAAATTATCAAAATCCAAATCAAAATAATAATCTTCTAACTACCCAGCCAAATTATCAAAATCCAAATCAAAATAATAATCTTCTAACTCCCCAGCCAAATTATCAAAATCCAAATCAAAATAATAATCTTCTAACTAATTTAGAAAATGAAGATTTTTATACGCCCCAAGGATTTTTTATGTATAAAAAGGTTGTTGACTTTAATAATGATGGGGGAGCAAGTAAAAATGAATATATTGGGTTAAATGAATCTATTTATGATATTCGTAATTTAGAAAATTTAAAATTCTCTTTTTTTGGTGCGGGAGATAAGAGTTATGATTTACAGGATTTGAGCCTTAAGATATACAGCATGGAAGATGGCGAGATAATTAACTATTTTAATGAAAAATATAGTGGTGGTGTTAAGATACAAAATTTCTATTGTGAGAGCAAGTATTTTATTAAAAGTGGGAGATATAAAGCAGTTTTAAATACAAGCAATAATAAAACTTTCTTCTTGGATTTTGAAGTTATAAAATAAAAGAATTATCGTGATTTAATAACATTAATCTTAGGACAATATTTATTTATTGGACATTTGGAGCACCAGGGTGAAATTGGCTGGCATATTGTCTGCCCGAACTGAACGAAAATAGCATTAAATTCCTGCCAGTATTTTTTTGGGAGAATTTTTTCAAGCTCCTTTTCTGTTTGTTCAGGTGTTTTTGTTTTTACCCAGCCAAGCCTGTTTGGAATTCTGTTGCAATGGGTGTCGATAGGTAAAACATCTTTTCCATATGCAAATGCAAGAACTATATTTGCTGTTTTTGGGCCCACTCCTTTTATTGAAAGTAATTCTTCTTTTGTTGATGGAACTTTGGAATTAAATCGCTCTATTAATTCATTTGAAACAGATTGAAGGACACGAGCCTTTTTTTTATAATGTCCAGAAGAGAAAATTAACTTTTCAAGCTTCTTTATTGGAAGTTTTATTATTTCTTGAGGTGTATTTGCAACTTCATAAAGTTGCCTTGAAGCTTTTTCAGTATTTTTATCTTGAGTTCTCAGAGAAAGCAAACAGGAAATTAGTATTTTAAAAGCATCTGGCTTTTTTCTCATTCTGTTGAGTGTTGTTTTTTCATTTGAAAAATAGACTTTAGAAAGAATCTTCATAATTGGATCTATATTTTTTATATAGGGATTCATTTTACAATATTTCCAAATGTTTTTCCTCTTATTCCAGCAGAATTCGCTTCATCTGTATCAAGATGAAATGATAAATAATAGGAATTTGAAACTCTTACAATTACATTATGGAAGGTTGTTTCTCTCTCCCCATTTATTTTTACAGATATCCTTTGATTATTTTTTAATTTCAATTCATCTGCTTGTTTTTCATTGCAATGCAAATGCCTTTTAGCTATTATTACAGGAATTTTTATTGTTTTGGAATTTAAAGGATTTTTAACTGATATTTTTGTTACTCCATCCAAATCACCAGAAACTCTTATTTGCGGAAGAGGGTTTAATTTTAATTTATAAGCATCAGTCAGAGAAATTTCAGCCTGAGATCTTTTCCTGATTGGGCCAACTATTCTTACATTTTCTATTTTATTTTTTCCATTAAAGAAAATAGCTGTTTCTTTGGATGCAAATTCACCTGGCTGGGATAATTCTTTTATTGAAGTTAAGTTCTTTCCTTTTCCATATAATTTTTCAAAATCTATTTGTGATAAATGTATGTGCCTTGCTGATGTTTCTACCGGTATTTGTTTGCTCATTTTAATATTTTCAAAACCTCCTCTATTATAATTCTTTCCTCATTATCCTTTCTAACATAAACTTTTACTTTTGAGTTATTCGAAGAAATAATTTCTTCATTTTTATTATTCCTGTTTTTGTCGAGGTTTAATCCTATAAATTGGAGGTTTTTACAAACGTCTTCTCTTAATTTTGGAACATTTTCACCAATTTTTGCTGTGAAAACTAAATTATTTAATCCGCCTAATGCTGCAAGATATGAGCCTATTGTTTTTGTTATTTGGTATATAAGCAAATCATAAGCTAATTTGCAATCTTTATTTTTATTCATTTTAGCACGTATATCTCTAAAATCTTCAAATCCAGTTAGCCCTTTTAATCCAGATTTATTTGTTAAAATATTCTCTGCATTGTATCCTCTTTTTTGTAATAAAAGAATTATTCCAGGATCAATGCTTCCTGAACGAGTTCCCATCATAATTCCTTCTAAAGGTGTTAATCCCATTGTGGTGTCTATTGCTTTTCCATCTTTTATTGCAGAAATGCTTGAACCAGAACCGAGATGGCAAACTATTGTTTTTCCTTTCAAATATTTTGATACAGATTTAGCAGATAATCCGGGAAATCCATAGCGCTTTATATTATATTTTCTTGTTATTTCTTTGGGTATTGCATATGTCTTTGCAATGTCTGGGAGATTTTCAAAGAACATAGTGTCAAAAACAGCATATTGGGGTTTATTATATTTTTCACACATTTTAATAACAATTAACTGTTTTGGATTATGAAGAGGAGCAAATTCAGAAAATTCTTTTATTTTATCTTTTACTTCTCTTGTTATTCTTGAGGTTTTCTTCAACTCTCCTCCATGAACCACTCTGTGAGCAATTATATCAATCTTTTTATCTTCAAATTTTTTAAAGATATTTTGCACTGCTTTTTTGTAATTTTCATTTGATTTTAATTTTTCATATTCTCCTGATTCAAGAAGATTTGAGTTTTCAAATAAACTATACTTTATGCTTGAGCTTCCAACATTAAATACAAGAATTTTTTTATCCATATCCACCCCAATATTTATAATAAGATAATCTTTTTAAGCTTCACTACTTAGTATTTTAGAAGATCGGAGCAAGCCCCGATAGTTCAGAGGCCAAGAATGTTGCCTTCTCAAATACCGGAATTTAGTCGATGAGATGATAGTTCCAGCCTTCTTTAAGGCAGGTATAAACTTTGCCGCCCTAATTTCTTTAGAGGCGGTGGAATAAGGCAATGACCCGGGTTCGAATCCCGGCCGGGGCGTTATATTTAAATATGATATTCTTTTAGTTTGAATATGAAAAGAGAAAATATAAAATTTTCAGTTTCCATTTTATGGAGAATTTAAAATGAAAAAGGGGCTGATAGTTTTACTCTTGTTAGGAATATTATTAATTCTTCCTTTTGTTCAGGCTCAAACTTATTCTGGATTTGAGAAGTTTACAGATAATGTCAAATTATTTTTCTCTTTTGGAGATAATAAAGTCAGAATGGCTTTGGAGATAAGAGAGAAAGAAGTTAATTCTGCAATGGAGAATTTTAAGAATGGAAATGAGGAAGATTCTAGCAAAAGTCTTAAGAAAGCCTGGAAGAGGCTCCAGTTTATTCAAGAGAAAGTTTCATTTAACACTGCCCAAGAAGTAAAAGAGAGTTCTAATGAAATAAGAGAGAATATAACTCAAGAAGAAAATCTTTCTGAGGAATTTGATGTTTATGTTTTGGAAGAAGAAAAAACAGAGCTTACTGCAGAATGGATAATAGAGGTAAATGGAAAAGAGGGACAGAATTTGGGCAACGAAGTGGTTGTTAATGGAAGTGAAGGACAAGATAGAATTAATGAAATTGAAATAAGAATTGATGAGATTGATGATGAGATTTCTAATTGGGTTATTGAAAATGAAATTGCAGGAGATGAAGGAACTGGTGGTGGTTTAACTTTGGAAGTTAAAACAGAAGTGGCAGAAGGGGACGATGGATTAAAACCAGAGGTTAAGAATTATGTTGCAGGAGATGGAACTGATAAAAATGAAGTTGTTGGGGATGGAGATAAAAATTTAGCTAATCCAGATTTATATAATCCCGATGCAAGAGCACCAGGAGATACTCTTGATGAAACTTACGACGATGAGATTGTTAATAGTAATGGAAATTGTGGAGAGGGAGTTGTGTGTGAATAAGATTAAATAAATTTACATACCTTTTTCTTATCGTTAAATTACTTAAAGATGTTCAAAAATCTTTTTTAAAATTGGGGTTTCATCCTTCAAAAATAATAAATAATAGACAATTTTTTATTTCTAGGCAGGAAGAGATTAAGAAATATTTAAAAGAGATCGGGTTCTCGAATAGAAAGCATATAGAGCGGGTAAAATCATTTTATAGCCCCGTGGTCTAGTGGTCAAAGATCCGGCCCTCTGGAGGCTGGGACCCAGGTTCGAATCCTGGCGGGGCTATTCATTTTATTCATAGCCCTGCGTCCTCATTTCATTGCGGATTAGATTCTCCTTTTGAGTTTGGAAATCTAATATGGGGCTATTTTTAATATAAATTTTAATAATTAGAAATATTTTTATAGTAACATTTATTGTTTCTTTTATGGTGAGTCCCGCTCTTATTTTAGTTTTAGTTCTGGTTGTTGCAATATGGTTAATTATAGAATTTAAAAGATTTAGGCATAAAATTCTTGCTGTTTTTCTAATTTTGTTAATTCTTTTCACTTATTTCAGTTTTTCAGCTGTTATAAAAGGAAAAGATTTGGATTTGAAAACTTTTGATGGAATGAAAGAAGCCGGGAAAATGTATTTTCTTTGGATTGGAAATATGTTTAAAAATGTGAAGACTGTGACTACAAATGCAATTAATATGAGCTGGAAGATGAATGAAACAGA
>ERZ1292632.1163-Hain-H43-01um-R2-1163-length-26821-cov-8_pt1 | contig 19723 bp, 16 predicted proteins | sample MGYA00564407_ERZ1292632 | MGnify/ENA primary metagenome ERZ1292632 (study PRJEB36523, sample SAMEA6512637) | groundwater metagenome | collected 2019-01-08 | study: AquaDiva: Metagenomics assemblies of 32 groundwater samples | reverse complement strand
GTGAATTTGAATTCCGTGAGTTCGTTTGTGGATGTGCTGGTTATATTTTGTAATACCGGTGAGTTATTCTTCTGGTTCACAGTTACGGTTATCGTTGCGATATTTGAGCTTGTTGCTCCATCGTTTGCTTTGTATGTGATTATATCTGTTCCTATGAAGTTAAAGTTTGGCGTGTATGTTAATTTGTTATTAGATATAGTTGCTGTGCCGTTTGATGGGTTTGATGTCGTTGCGAATTTTATTGTGTTTGCCGGTATGTCTGAATCTGTTGCTAATAATGTTGTTGTAGTTGATATATTTTTATCAGTTACAAGGGTTATATTTGGCACAGTTGGGGCAGAATTTACTTCGTTGACTGTGATTGTGAATGATTGAGATGTTGTTGCGTTTGATGTGTCTTTTACTGTGATTGTGAATGTGTGTGTGCTTGGACCTTGTTCTTCGGTTGGCGTCCATTTGAATTCGCCTGTGTTTGCGTTTATTACCGCGCCTGTTGTCGTTGGAGTTAATGAGTATGTTATGGCGTCTCCGTCAGGGTCTGTTGATGTTGCTGTGAATTTGAATTCCGTGAGTTCGTTTGTGGATGTGCTGGTTATATTTTGTAATATTGGCGCATTATTTACTGGGCTAATTGTTATTGATATTGTTGCTTCGTTGCTGTCTATTGAACCATCGTTTGCTTTAAATTTTAATGAATCTGTGCCATTGTAATTTTTATTTGGCGTGTATGTGATTTTGTTGCCAGAGAGAGTTATTATTCCGTTTGATGGATTTGTTGTTGTAGAATAAATTATTGAACCATCGCGTTTCATTTCCGGGTCAGTTATTGTCAGTATTGTAGTTGTAGCCACATCTTCATTGGTTGTTATTGATTTATCTTTAACAACTAGTGGTAGCTGATATTCAACGTTTACTCCAATAAAATCATAATTTGTTTTTATTAAAACGCCGTCAGAATACGCTAAAAATTTTATTTTTAAACCATTGATTAATGCGGGTGTATTTAATTCTAATACATCAAATTTGCTTTGATTTGCATCAACAGAAATTTCCTTGCTTTTAACAAGAGTGTTGCCGCTAAATATTTCTAATTTTGCTTTTGATAATTTTGCTCCTTCTTTGCCGATTTGCTGATAAATATTTATAATAGAAACATTTTTTATTATTGCAGAAGAAGGAATATTTGGAGAAAAAACAAATTCTAAATAGCGCGATTCATCATATTGATTACTACTTGGCCAATTATTTTTGCTCTCTATAAGAGGTGAACCACTAGTATTCAATTCATCTATATCAGCGATAGTAAAAGAAGCGCCTGTTCCGCCTCCGCTTACATCAGAACCCGATACAACAGGATAATTACTATTTGTTTTTGCGTATATTTTGGGCAATAATACCAAAAATAAAATTAAGAGTGCTAATACGACGACTAAAGATTGAAAAACACCAGAACGATTGGTTCCTCTCCAAAAGAGAATATCCATTTTTAAATTTTTTGATTTTGTGTTTTATGGCAACCGACTTCAATTGCCACATTTTTTTTGTTTTTGATATAAAAGCTGAAAACTTCTAAAAAGTTCTATCGCGGTTTTCAGCGCCAAAAAATGATGTATCATTTTTTGGCAGTCAATAATTGAAACAGCAATCTATGTTCGCTTCCAAATTTAACAAATAAAATTCGGTGTTTTTTCTAAATGAGAATGTGTATCTTAATAATATTATATGCTAATGTTGTTAAAAAAATAAACGCATTTGTGGATAACACAAAACAATTAAAAAATAATTTACTAAACCATTACTGACAATCGCCTAAAAAGGTGTAGTTTGTAAAATAATTTTTATAAAAAATCTGCGGAGCTAGGGCTCGAACCTAGAATAAAGGATTCAAAGTCCTTCGTGATACCTATTTCACCACTCCGCAATTATCTACATATAATTATACAATTATTTCTAAAAAAATTTGTATAATCGCAAATAATTTGTCCGAAGCCAGATGAAAACCTGATTTTCATCGCCGAAAAGTCAAAAAATTTTTTTGGCTTTTCGGCATTGTCGGAGGTCATGCCGAAAATGGTTTGTCATTTTCGACGCCGAAAAATCAGTTTCCGGCTTCTGGCTTGGTTCGAGCCGTAAATCATAATTCAATAAGTCGGCTCGACAGAATGACCGAGACAAGAGGTTGCGGCTCGCCACTGGAGCGAGACGACAACCGGTGGCTGAGGGTAAATTATTTGCGATTATACCGTCAATTCAACTATCGCCATTTCTATTGGTAAAGTCAAAATCGGAGGTTCTCTTTTTAAAAGATTGTCAGCTTCATAAAATGTTTTTAAAGATTTTTTAAGATTTTCAATTGAAATTTTTCCCGCTATATTAATCATTTTTTCCAAAATTTCTTCCGGATAAACCCTTTCGAGTTGCGCTTTCCAATTTGGATGAATTTTCAAAATCAAAAGCTCGCGCAAAAACCTAACGATACTGCGATTAAAAATGATAATATCGAAGCCCTGATGATAAATTTCCCTGATAAAATCTAGACTTTTTTCTATATTTTTTTCAAACACTAAGTCCAAAAACTCTAAAATTTTCCCATTACTTAACTTGCCTAAAAATTCTTCAACCAATTCTTCTGTAATTTTGCCTGAATTATTTTCATAAAGCGCAAGTTTTTCAAAAATGACTTCAGCGTCCCTAAACGAACCGTGCGACTCTTCCGCAATTAGATAAAGCGCCAAATCATCAATTTTAATTTTTTCATTTTCAGCAATTTGTTTTAATGTTTTGACTATATCTTTTACGGTAGCTCTTCTAAAATCAAACCTCTGAACTCTTGATAAAATTGTTGCTGGAATTTTTTCAGGCTCGGTTGTTGCCATAACAAAAATAACTCCGCGGGGGGGTTCTTCAAGAGTTTTTAAAAACGCGTTGAAAGCAGAAAGAGATAACATATGGGCTTCATCAATAATAAAAATTTTATATTTTCCTTGCATTGGCTTAAATCCAATGTGCTCTTTTAAATTTCTTATATCATCAACACTATTATTTGAAGCGCCATCAATTTCAACTAAATCTAAAAAATGACCCTTATTTATTAACTCGCAAATATTACATTTATCGCAGGGTTCATCCTTAAAATCAGAGCAATTCAAAGCTTTCGCAAAAATTCTCGCTGTTGTTGTTTTTCCAGTTCCTCTTTGACCCGTAAATAAATATCCTTGTGGAATTTGGGCTTCGTTTTTTAAAAAATTTTTTAAAATTTTAATAATAATATCTTGTCCAATCACTTCGCCAAAATTTTTCGGGCGATATTTTCTATAAAGCATACAATAAATTTAAATTATAAAAATCGTGGGGCATTGAAAATTTATTTTCCAGCATTAATTAAAATGTAAAATGATTATTAGGTTTGAAATTATAAATTTCAACTTTTTTCGCTTTTTTGTAGTACGGTTCCGCTCCCAACGGTAAAATTATTTTTTTGCCGCTTAATAAATCCTTTATAGTTAAAATTTGAATTTTTGGAAATTCTGTAGCGATAAGCGGAATTTTAAATTTCCCGGATTTTACCGCCTCTTCAATCATTGGTTTGGTCGGTTCTTCTAATGTTATAAATAATCCGCCATCGGCTTTTTCTCTTTCAATATCGCCCTTTAATGTTGCAATATCTTTTCTTTGAACGCCGCCGCCTTTCACCTGAACAACAATTCTGCCATATGTAAAATCACCATTATTAGAACCTTTTACAAAAGAAATAATTCCATCGATTCCCTTATCAGCTCCGCGCATTTTTTCTTTTGTTTTACTTTGAGACGGCATAGCGCTAACTAAATCTAATGCCCAGTATTCAAATTCAAACGGATCTTTTTTAAATAACGCTTTTGCTCCTGATATATCTTTTGGCAATCCATCAACTAAAATTTTGAATTGTTTATCTCTAAATTGCGCGTTAATACGATGTTTTATTAAATTTATTGCCAATGTGGTTATATCAATTCCAACCCATTTACGATTTAATTTTTCAGAAACTGCAACTGTTGTTCCGCAACCGCAAAATGGGTCCAAAATCCAATCGCCTTCATTAGAAGACGCCTTGATTATTCGTTCTAATAGTGCTTCTGGTTTTTGAGTGGCATAACCAAGTCGTTCTTTGGATGTTGGTGGAATAAAATTTATATCTTCCCAAACATCATGCATTAAAACCCCAAGATTTTCTTTTTGTCTTTTAATATATTCTCCTGCTTCATTCTTTAAACGAACTAATTTCCCCTTAACAATACCCCTAACAGTATCTTCTACCCATTCTGGATTAGAATAAGGCTGTAGCGGTTTAGTAAAGATATATTTATCAGTCTTTGTATACCAAAATATTATATCGTGCATTCGCTGAAAACGATTAGATGCAGCAGTCCATCTTTTATAATGCCATATAATTTCATTTCTAAAATTTTTCTTTCCAAACACCGCATCCATTACAATTTTTAAATAATGACTTGCTGTTGGATCACAATGCAAATAAATGCTTCCTGTATTTTTAAGAATTCGTTTTAATTCAATTAAACGAATGGTCATCATTACCAAATACGCCAAAACATCGTTTTTGCCAATCAATCTTTCCAATGCAAGCATCAAATTAGAGATTGTTTCATTAATTTCTGTTTCTGATTTTTTTACTCCAACCAGTTCATTGAAAATTTTATCCGCCTCTTCTGTCCAATGCCAGCTATCTTCAAATGCTACAATTTGCGCGGGACTGTCAACTTTCCCTTCCTTAAAAAGCACATTGTAATCCCTATTTGAATTAAAAGGCGGGTCTAAATAAATTAAGTCGAAGCTCTCATCTGGAATTTTCTTTCTTAAAACCTCAAGATTGTCTCCAAAAAATAAAGTTCTGTTTTGAAATTTTTGATTAGCCATTGTTTTTATTTTAACCTATTTTTATTCCTATATGTTCATAAATAAGTATATTTGTATTTTATGCGAATAAAAAAGCTATTCAAAAGTCTTACAAAGAAGCTCTATCCTCTTTAATTTTTTAGTAGCGAATAAATTCTCCGAGGGCACGCCTCGTAGCCCCGCCGAGATTGGTCCGAGTTGTAAAGCTGGAAACTAAATTTTCAGCGCCGAAAACAATAAATTGTTTTCGGCATCTTTTCAAATTTTCAGCTCGGTCGGCGGGGTGAGAGATGAGCAGACCCGCTCCGCTGGGGAGGGCGGGGACTGCGGTGACCGAGGAGAATATACTCACGAATTCACTCCTGCAACTTCTGAATCATATAATGATTTTTTAGTCTGCTTAACGCTTTTATTTCCAACTGCCTTACTCTTTCTCTTGTTATTCCAAATATAATTCCAACATCGCCAAGTGTGTGCATAATCCCATCTTCCAACCCATATCTCAATCTTATTATTTGCCTTTCTCTTTCAGGTAAATCTTCAATAATTAGCTTCAATTTTTCACGCAAAATCACTAAGCTTGCCTCTTTTTCAGGTCCAATTTGGTCTTCATCTTTTATAATTTCTTCAAGCATTGTATCTCCCTCGCCAATAGGTGTTTCAAGAGAAGTAACATCTTGCGTCAATTTCAAAAGTTTTTGAACTTTTTTAATAGCAATTCCAGATTCAGCCGCAAGTTCTTCTGGGGATGGATCTCGCCCAAGTTTTTCGCTCAACAACTTCCTAACTTTATTCATTCTGTAAAGTTCTTCAATAATATGAACAGGCAACCTTACAGTTCTCGCATAATCTGCCATTGCGCGGGTTATCGCTTGTCTTATCCACCAAGTTGCGTAAGTTGAAAATTTAAATCCTCTTTTGTAATCAAATCTGTCCACTGCTTTTGCCAAACCAGTATTACCTTCTTGAATCAAATCCAAAAAACTTAGATGCTTTGATTTTGCATAATATCTTTTTGCGATACTTACAACAAGTCGCAAATTTGATTTTATTAACCTTTCTCTAGCCTCCATATTTCCCTCAGTGGATCTTTTTGCAATCTCTCTTTCTTCTTCTTTTTTCAACAATGGATATTTGCCAATTTCCAAAAGATATTTTTGAATATTATCCGGAAACTCTTTTAAATTTCCGATTTTAAATTTTACCGGTTTTCCAGAATCTGACACTTCTTCGCTCATATTCCAAAGTTCGCCGCTGCTTTTAAGTTCAATTCCGGCAATTTCAAGTCTTTCCGCTATTTTCTCCAAAAGTTCTATGTTCTGTTCAATGTTTGAAAAATAATGTAAAATTTCAGCTTCTGTTACAAATCCTCTCACTTTGCCTCTGTGAACTAACTCTTGAATTTTTGCCTCCACAACATCAAACTTTTTTCCTTTCTTAGTAATTTTTGATTTATTCACAGCGCTTTTTGTTTTTTTGGCACCAACCAGCTTCTTTCCCTTGCTTACAATTTTTGTCTTTGCTTTTACTATCTTTAATTTGGTCTGCTTTGAATGTAAATTTTTCTTTGGCATCTATAATTCTTTTAATAATGAAGTATACTCCCTGACTGTTTCTAAAATTTTGCCAGCTTCATTATCGTTTTTAATATTCAACTCATATTTTAACGCATAAATTTTCCTTTTAAAATACTCTTTTTTTAGCTCTTTTACTAGGAATCTGAGCTCATCTTCAAGATTTTGATTAATTTCCTCTTCATATGAAGCTCTTAATCTTAAAATTTCCACTTCCTCATCAATAACATTATTTTTAATTTTTTCTACTAATTCGCTTTTTTCATTCAAATATTCTTTTAAATCATCGAATAACTCAATTTTTTTAAGCGCCAATATTACAGCAAGTAATTTTTCAATAACGCCAAAAAATTTATCGTCAGTTCCTTGTGTAATTTTTGACTTATAACTATTGTCAATTTTTTCATTTACATTTCTGGCTTGCGACACTAATTGTATTTTTTCAAGTTCTTTATAAAGCAATCCCTCGTTAATGTCTGTTATTTTAACTATTTTAGAAATCCAATAACTTACTTGAACCAAATCCATCTGCTTAATTTGTGGCAATAATAATTCTAAAAATTTTCTTTTACCATTCGCTGATTTTAAATCAAAGTTTTTCAATCCATAATCAAAAAGATATTCTATCAAAGACGAAGTTTTTAATTTATACTCGGAGACATCTTTAATGGACGACAAAAATTCATCTAAATCTTTGCCGTGTGAAAAAATTAATTTTTCAATTTCAAAACCTGATTTGAGAGCAAGAGGTGTTGATTTTAATGTTGCTATTAACCCCGCCTCATCTTCATCAAGCGCAAAAACAATTTTTTTTGTATATCTTTTTAAAATTTTTAATTGCTCATCTGTGAACGCTATCCCTGAAATCGCAACAACATTTTTAATTCCATTTTGCCAACAAGCCAAAAAATCCATTTGTCCCTCAACCACAATAACTTGCTTCTCGCTTTTTATATGCGGGATTGCATAATACAAACCATATAAAAATTGTGATTTTTTAAAAAGTTGGGTTTCGGGAGTATTCAAATATTTTGCAACATCATTTTTATCAGGATATATTCTACCAGTGAATCCGATAATTTTTCCATAATGGTCAACAAAAGGATACACAATTCTTTGCTGAAATCTATCTTCTTTCCCATATGTTAATAATCCGGCAAACTGCATATCGCGAAGAGAATAACCCAAAGCAAATAAATAATCCCGAAGTTCGTTTTGCGTTGGCGCGTATCCCAATTCAAAATAATCAATCATATCCTTAGATAATCCTCGGTTAATCAAATATTCAAGCGCTGATTTATTTTCTTTCAACTGATTTCTGAAAAATCTCAGGGCAACTCTATTCATTTCCAAAATAATATTTCTTTCTTTCGCAATAGCTCCTGAAAATTCTTTTATTTCTATTCCAGCTCTTTCAGCGAGCGTTCGAAGAGCTTCCTTAAAATCAACATTTTCCATTTTCATAAAAAAATCAATCACCGAACCCCACTCATTGCAACCAAAACATTTAAAAATTTGCTTTTCAGGTGAAACAAAAAAAGACGGGGTTTTTTCGTTGTGAAACGGGCATAAACCTTTGTAATAATTTCCAGAACCTTTTAGAATAATATAAGAGCTTACAAAATCAACTATATCAATTTTGTTTTTTATTTCGTCAATCATTATAAAAATTCAAGATGCAAATATCAAAATGCAAAATGAAAATGCAAAATTCAAAAAGAATTAGTAAAAAATATATTGTTGTTAAAGTATACCATAATTTTAGCAATTTGACAGGAAAAATTATTTTGCAATATAATTGAATTAGTACACCTATCAGAAAGGAGTGATTTAAAGTGGCTAATCCCGAGCACCTGAAGATTCTGATTAGAGGAGTGCAAGAGTGGAATATATGGCGAAAAGAGCATCCAGGAATTATACCCGACCTTCGGGGAGCATATTTAATCAGAGAATATCTTGTAGGAATTGATTTTTCCGGGACGCGACTGGAAGGAACAAACCTTGAGGAAGCACAACTTCGTAATTCAGATATAAGGGACGCTAGATTTGATGGTGAAACAAGATTCTATTGCGCCGATCTTCGAGGCGCAAAATATGACAATTGGGAAATATGGAAAACTGATGCATTAGAAGCAATATTTGACGAAAGCACAGATATAGATGAAGAATACCCTGATTATGAATACTATAGTTATGAAAACGAAGAGGGAATGTAAACCGTTCAACAATTTGTTGTACGGTTTTTTTATTTTTTTATACTTAGAATTTTAATTACAAATTAAAAAGATAAAAATAAAGAATTATTTTCATCGCCGAAAATCAAGTTTTCGGCATTTGATATTAAAAATTTGCTCTGCTGACATATTCTCCTGTTTCAATATTCACAACAATCTCATCACCTTCTTTTACAAAAAACGGAACTGATAATGTAGCTCCTGAATCAATTTCAATAACCTTGCCTCCGCCTTGAGCCGTATTCCCCCTGATATTTGGCGGAGCGGAAACAACTTTATATGTTTCTTTTACAGGAAGTTCAACTGATAAAAACTCGTCGTCAATAAAAATCCCGACAACTTTAATCCCCTTTTTTAAAAATAAAGAATGCTCTCCTAATGTATCATTCAGAGTTAACTTATCTTTTTTCCCATCATTTGCATCAGTAAAAAAATATAGCTCGTTATTTTTTTTATAAGCGAATTCTAATTGTTTTTTTTCAATTTCAATATCTCCTACATCTTCGTCAGCCTTAAATCCTCTTGTTAAATTTTGTCCTGTCAAAATATTTTTCATCTGCATTTCAACATTTGCCTTGCCTCTGCCAATATGTGAATGACTTGCTTTCAACACTTTAAAATATTTTCCTTCAAATTCAACGACTGTTCCTTGTTTAATTTGCGATGCTTTCATGATTATTTTTTTGAAAAATCAAAACATTAAAGACAACCCTTTCGGAATTGCCCCTAATACTCTAATTTTACCATATTTTTAGACTTCTCAAAAATGTAGCCAAAATTAATTAAATAACTACGCCTTAGTCGTCTTTTTGAAGTTTTTTGATTAGAGATTTTAATTGGTCAATTTCTTCTTTCGGTTTTCTTTCTTTTTTTAATTAAAAATTTTTATATTTTAACTTTTTTGATTTCATTAACAAAAAATTCTATTATGGTTTTTTTGTCTATTTTATTTTTCAAAAAAATTACATCTAAATCCTCAATATCGTCTAAATAAACAAGTTGCTCTAAAAATAAGCGTCCATTAAATTCGTTTTTGAATTTTTTTTCAGATATTTCCAAAATTTCATTTAAAAAAATATGGTTTTCATACAATATAAAATACAAATCTACATAATCCTTATAACTTCCCCTTCTGCCGATAGTGTACGCTTTTGTAGATGCAATTTCTTTTGTATTCAACAATTTAACCCCGTCAAAATCGATAAAATCAAATAAAACAGGGAATGGGTACTTTAAAAAAGTGACTTTAACCCCATCTATAAAAATAGTAAGCTCATCGAAATTATTAACTGATATAGAAACATTTTCTCCCGAAAAAACATTTTTAACTTTTGTTAATAATTTTTCTGATATTGATTCTTCTGAAAATAAATCAAAATCAACAGATATTCTATGACCTATTTCCAAGGCTAATGCGGTGCCGCCAGCAAGATAAAAATCGTTAAAATTATTTAGTTTTGAGAAGATTATTTTTTGCTTATCGCTTAGTACCTCTTGGTGCATAGTTAAAATTTTTAACACCAAAAATTATTGATGCCAAATTTAACGCTCTTGGTCTTATTTCTGTTGTATGAATTTTTAATAAATTTTTTTTAATTTCCTTTTTACCATAATATTTCATTATCCAACGCCAATGATTTAAACCGCCATAATTTATACTATTTAATATGATCGCCTTTTTGTCTTTGCGAGGATTTATATCATCAAAATTATATGACCATAAAATAGGTTTAAAAAATTCAGGAATTTTTTCTTTCTTTTTAAAAAGCATCTATATAATTATACCATAAAATACGCGGTTTTTAAAATAAATAAAAAATTAGTCGTCTTTTTGAAGTTTTTTGATTAGAGATTTTAATTGGTCAATTTCTTCTTTCGGTTTTCTTTCTTTTTTCATTGGTTCAATAAAAGTATCTTCGGCAATATTTTTCAAAGATAACCCTGTATCTTTTTTAAAACTCTGACAATCTTGACAAACTTTGGAAGGATTATTTTTGTTTGTCGCAAATTCTTGGTGACAATTTTCACAATACATAACAATTCTTTCTCTGTCTGGAATATCTTTGCTATAATGCGACGCGATTCTTGTTTCAATGACATCAATATTTTCTCCATATTTTAATCTGGAATATTTTACTATTTCATTTTCAAAAGTTTGTTCTGGAATTGTAGGATTTGGGTATGTAATAGCTAAAAATGGTCGCGATGTAATTCCATCAACCAATAACTTAACATATGCGTAATATTTTGGCAAATTAACAAATTCGTCAATATACACATCTCCGTATTCTTTTTCAAATCTTTCGGCGTCAATAGAGCCTGTTTTGAAAACTATGAAAGTTCCGACATTTCCAAAAACAGAATTCATAATTTCTTCTATAACTTGGTCTAAGTATTGGTGCGCTAATATCAGATTTAAACGATATTTTCTGGCTTCTGAAAGAATTCCAACAAATGATTCTGTTGAAAAATTTTGAAACTCATCAATATACAGATAAAAATCTTTTCTTTCTTCTTCTTCAACATCCACTCTTGACATTGCCGCAAGCTGAAATGTTGTAATTAAAAGTCCGCCCAAAAGCATAGAGCTTTCTTCTCCGAGTAAGCCTTTTGAAAGATTCGCAAGAAAAATTTTCTTTTCATCCATAACTTTTCTCAAATCAAGGCTTGATTTTTCCTGACCGATTATGTTTCTTATTAATGGATTCGCAATAAACTGACCTACTTTATTTTGAATCGGAGCAATTGCCTCAATTCTAAAATTCAAATGATATTTTGCGAATTCCTGTTCCCAAAATGCTTTAATAACCGGGTCTCTTAATCTCTTGACCCTGTTTTTTCTGAATTCATCATCTCCGAGCATTCTGTTTATATCTAATAACGAAGAATTTCCAAATTCAAGAAGAGCCAACAAAGTATTGGTTAAAATATATTCCATTCTTGCCGACCATGCGTCAATCCATATTTTTTTAAATACAGATAAAATACTTGACGCGACTAAATGCCTGTAATCCCAAGACACCCCTTCAAGCGGGTTAAAAGATATTGGATGATTTGTGTCAGCAGGATTAAAATAAATAACATCCTGAATTCTCTCTTTTGGGATATATTTTAAAATTCTCTTAACACTATCTCCGTGCGGGTCCATATATCCAATCCCTTCTTTTGTTTTAATATCATTAATTATCAAATTTTCCAAAAGAGTTGTTTTTCCAGAGCCAGTTTTACCAATAACATACATATGCCTCCTTCGGTCATCTCTTTTCACGCCAAATTTAATTTCTCTCTCCCTAAACTGAATTGTTCCAATTGGAGTTACATCTGACATTTTTATAATGTTGGAATATCCGCGCTCGGAGCTTTTTCAATAACAACTCTTCTTTCAACACCCGGGGCTGGAACAACTTCAACAGGAATATGAAATAAAGTTGCCATCTCATCAGAAGTCAAAACATGAAATTTGAAATCGCTTCTCCACCGACCCCTAATGTATGAATACAAAAATCTTTTTCTAAAAAATGTTCTTTCTTTTATAAAATAACCAGGGGAATCAACTGATGTCATGCTGTCTGCGATTCTAACTAAGCTGTTCATATGGGGCGCGCTAAAAATTTTCATATAACCAAAAAGTAATCCTACATTTTGCGGCATTTTTTCCCTAAATATGCCTTTTCTCGCAATATAAGCAAATCTTGCGCAACCCCAAAAACCCGGCTTTGATAATTTTTTTTCAACAGCTTCCAGCACCTCTTTTTCTCCGGGAGTTAAAAACTGCATTTGAGTAGGATATTGTCTTTCTTCTTTTTTGATTTCTTTCCATTGAGGAGTTCTAAATGGCGCTAAAATTAAATTCACTATAAACTCTCCGATTATTTCAAATGGATTTCTTTCTTTTTCTTCTTCTTTTCTTCCAGCCAATTTATCAACTATTTTTTTTCCTTTGGTCCCCCATTCGTCTCCCCATTCCGCTGAATCCGGCGGCACAGGCATTCCAAAAATCTGAATTATTACCCATTCATCTTCGCCGAGTTGACTTGCTCCTTCTGATAACGCGGAAATAGGGTCAATTCTTTGTTCTTCTGGCAATTTTTCCCAAACTTCATATGTTCTTATTGGATAAGCTGAATCTTTTATGAGACCCAACTCTGTTCCGAAAATATTATATGTAGATTCTGGAACTTTTTCGGGTAAATCTTTTAATGGGTCTTCAATCTCTTCAACTTTTGCCTCTGGATATTGAGAATAAATTCTTGTCTTAACCAATTCTTTGTGTTCTTTCAAGCATCTTATAACAAATCTTAATTTTCCATTATTGCCTATTAATTCAAAAACATAGTATGGCGGTATAAATCCTCCTACATATCTCATATACTTATTGCCTTTTCTATGAACACCATGCAAAGCATTAAAAACTTCTTCCATAGCTTTCGGGGTTCTTGTTACATTTGGCGGAATATGAATTTCCATATAAACCCACTCCAATTTCCCAAGAAAATTCATTCTCACTGTTGTTAAATTCTTTTCCCAAATGAACCACGCCAACATAATCGGTAAAATTATCCACCAAATTGAAAAAATAGCTCCAAATAAAAAACTAAAAAAATCTAATATATAAAACATTTAAATGTCCAAAAATGACTATTAAGATAATTATATTAGAGAATTAAAAATTTTTATACAATAAATATACAACAATACAATTAAAAATATAATTGATTTACTTTATTTTACGAGCCTTATAGTCCCGTCAGGCGCTATAGAAAAACGAGATTTATCTCTCAAATACGCTTCAAAAGTTATTTTTGAAAATCTTCTTTCTTTTGCTAATTCTTCCATCAATTTCTGTCTGTCAATTTCTTTATATTTTTTAACAATATTCGCCATTATATCTTGAATTGTTCCTTCTACAACTCCCCATTTTTTTAAAGCATATGTTCCTCTTCCTGCCCAAACAAATTCTGGATTCATAATCAAAAGATTTTGAATTGATTGCTTTGAATAATCTTTTTTCCATCTTTTACTTATAAATTCATCTTCTATTTCAGACAATTCTTGCAAGGCGTCATAAATTTCAGTAAAATGCATATGTTCATTTTTACTATCCAAAACAAAATAAACTTTATCGTCTAATGAAGTTGGAGAAATATGTGGATGATTCAAAAGTCCAAATTCATTTCTTGGATTTTTTCCAATCACTTTCAATATTCTCATAAAATCTTTTAGTTCATCGGCATCTCCTTTTACACCAAGACCTTTCTTTATTTCATCTTCAATAATCTCAAAAATTTCCTTTGATGTCCAAAGCTTACTAGGTCTTTTTGAAAGCATCGCTATAATCCTTTTTAGCACTTGATTTGCTGTTTTGGTTCTTTGAGTAGAATCACCCCAGTACCCGTGAAAATTATCATCTTCTGGATTGTATGAAAGTTTTTTATGAAGAATTAAAAAAAATCTTAAATAATTAATATCGTCTCCTGAAAGATTATACATTCTACCTAGATCATCAAGTAGCGTTCTTTCTCGTTTAATTTTTATTTTTCCAAGAGATTTTTGAGCGTTTCTTGAAAGCTCTTCCAAAAAAGAATGCTTGCTTAATTTTGGGGTTATATCAACTATTGATTTATCTTGAATCTGTCTTACCCTTTCTCTTGTCAAACCATAAATATCGCCCACTGCTTGAAGGGTTTGCTTTTCTTGTCCTAAACCAAATCGTCTCAAAATTACATCTTTTTCCCGTTCTGTTAGATCAGATACTATATCTGACATAGCGTCGTATACTTTTATCTTCATGATACTATTTATTATAAAACATATTCAAAAATAATGCAAGTATTAAAAATGTGGATAATCGAGCGCCAATTGTAATAATTTCAATAACAATTACAATCCTAAATTTTTTCAATTATAATGCGCGTTTTTCACTAGTTTTTCAATATTACAATTGGTGCTCGATTAAAAATGCCCCAATTTTATGGTCTTTTCCATCTCAATTATGTGCGTATTTTTTATATCTTCATTTTGTGGGTTTTCTATGAATTTTTTGATAAATTCCGATGAATGTTCCCCTCCAAGAAAGTGGGGGATAATGACATAGTTCGCTCCTGCCTTATAAAATTCAAGCGCGTCTTTTGAGTTTAAAGCTGTAACAATTACAGGAACTTTATACGATTTAGCCATTGAAATTACAAACAAATTTTCTTCTTCTAGTGGCACCGTTGAAATAACTAATTTTGCTTTTTCAATATTCGCGCGCTTAACAACATCCGTATCTACAATGTCTCCGTAAATAAAATTAAATCCTTCGTTTTCCAAAGCTTTTATAAGCTCTGGATTAAATTCTATAATCAACAAATTATCATTTTTAAATTTATTCGCCAAAATATATCCAATTCTATGAAAACCTATAAGTACAATATGATTTTCATATAAACTTTCATCAGCTATTTCTTTTTGCGTTTTTAATTTTCTCAAAAAATTATAAATCTTTTTGCTAAATGTAATTAGATACGCAGACGCAAAAAAGGTTATAAGTCCAACCAATCCTAAAATTGCGAGTTCGCTTTTATTAATATATCCGAGTCTTGCCGACAAAATTCCTAAAATCAGCGAGAACTCGCTTATCTGGGCTAAATTAATTCCAGTAAAAAAACTGACTCTGTTCTGATATCCTAATATTTTCAAAATAAAATAAATTATCAACAATTTTCCAATTAACACAAATGCTGAAAAAATCGCAACTGGCAAAATTACATCTGTTGAAAAAAATATTCGAGAGCCAAGACTAATAAAGAAAAAAATCAAAAATAAATCTCTTAATGGACGCATGCGTCTTGAAATTTCCAGTACCTGCGGAACACTCGCTAAGCTAATTCCAGCTAAAAGCGCCGGAATTTCAACTCCTAAATTAAAAAATTTCGCTGAAAAAATAAATACAAAAACCCACGCAAGACTTAAAAAAAATAACGCCTCTGAACTTTTTCTGAAATAATTATAAATTCGTGGCGAAAACAAATATCCTAAAATAAAAAGTCCAGAAAAAAATACAATTGCCGAAATAAAATTATTAAAATTTTTCGCTTCCAATAAAATCAAGAGCAAAATCGCTATTAAATCTTGAATTAATAAAATTCCCAGCGTCAATCTTCCGTAAAGAGAATCTATATCGTTTTTATCGGAAATCAATTTTACAACAATAACCGTAGAACTAAACGAAAACGCAAGAGCCAGAATTAACGATGCCGTCAAGCCAAAACCGAGCGTTGACGCAATTAAAAAACCGAGAATTGTTGTGATTAAAACTTGACCAATTCCAACAACAGCAGATTCTCTCCCCATTTTTTTAATTTTTGATATATTAAGTTCAGTTCCAATCAAAAAAAGTAAAAGCGCTATTCCAAGCAAGGATGTGTCCTCTATTAAATTTATTGGCACTTGCGTTAAAAAAAATGAGCTCATCAACACTCCCAAAACAAGAAATCCTAAAATCTGCGGCTGCTTCAAAATATATGTTATTAAAGAAACAACAGCCGCGGCTATTGAACTTATCCCAATAAACTCTAAAAATGAAAGCATGGCTTAAAAAATACTATGTGCCCCTGCTCCGACTCGAACGGAGAACCTTTTCCTTAGGACGGAACTGCTCTTCCGATTAAGCTACAAGGGCTCCTCACTTACGCTCGGAGCAAGCTATTATCGCTTACGCTCAGCGTAAACAAACTTTACTCAAAATAAACTATTTATTTAATATCTTCGGGACTTTTAGATATCCGTTTTCTTTTTCTGGAAATGCCGAGATGATTTGTTTAATTACTTCAATATCTTTATCTTGAACAATATCCTCTCTCAATAAAATCTCTTGCAAAGGACCAGAGCTCATAGCTTCAATATCGTCTATCGCTATCGTTTCAACCTGCTCAACATACACTAAAATTTCATTCAAATCTTTTTGCAATTTTTCCAATTCATTATCATTCAACTCTATTTTCGCCAAATTTGATAGATGCCGTAATTGTTCCTTGCTAATCATACAAAATAAACTAGCGTATTCGCGAGCGAATTTGCTCGTTATTTATCTTTCAATTAATACCCAAAATTCTTGCTCATTAATTATTTTAACACCTAATCGTTTCGCCTTCTCTAATTTTGAACCGGGATTTTCTCCGACGACCAAATATTCTAAATCCTTCGTAATTGTGTCTTTTGAAATTCCGCCCATTGAACTAACTAATTCTTGCGCTTTTTCTCTGGGCATTTTTTCAAGTTCGCCTGTAAAACAAAATGTTTTTCCTGTAATTATTGAAACTTTGATATGTTCTATTTCAATTTTTATTCCCGAATTATCTAATTTTTTTAACAATTCTTCGTTTGTTTTATCCTGAAACCATTCACAAACACTTTTAACAATTTGCGGTCCAAATCCAAAAATCTCATCATATTTTTCTTTTGAAACAGAATTACCAATTCCCCATAAATCAGAAGGGACTGAAATTCTATTCGCATCTGTTCTTGTTTGAAAAAAATCGTTAAGAATTTTTGCGTTTTCTTCTCCAATATGTAAAATTCCCAAAGCATAAATAAACCTGCGTAATATAATTTTTTTCTTTTTTGCAACGCTTGTAATTAAATTTTTTTCAGACAAATCTCCTAATCCTTCTATGCCACTCAAATCACCAACTTTTAACAAAAATAAATCCGCAACATCTTGAACTAACCCGTTTTCAATCAATTTATCAATGAGCTGTGGACCCAATCCAACAATATCAAAAGCTGATTTTGAAACAAAGTGATATATTTTTTCTTTTTGTAAAGCAAAGCAATTTTTATTTAAACATTTATAGCGCGCGCCTGTTTTTAAAACAGAACTTTTACAAATCGGACAATTTTTTGGAAATTTAAATTCTCTTTCTTTTCCTGTTCGTAATTCTATAAACACTTTTGAAATTTGAGGAATAACATCTCCAGCCCGACCAACAGCAACAGTGTCTCCAATTTTTAAATTTAATCTTTTTATCTCGTCTTCATTATGTAAAGACGCGCGAGAAATTGTAACTCCGCCAATTTTAATCGGTTTTAAAACTGCAACCGGAGTCAATGTGCCAGTTCTTCCTATTTGAATTTTTATATTTTCAATAATTGTTGTCGCTTCTTTTGGAGCAAATTTAAACGCTATTGCTCCTCTCGGCGCTTTCCCAACAACTCCCAATTTTTCAATATCTTCATTATTATTAATTTGAACGACAACTCCATCAATTTCAAATAGCAACTTATCACGATTTTTTTCCCAATAATCTCTAAATTCTCTTACTTCCTCCAAATTTTTACACAATTTTACATTTGGATTTGTTTTAAATCCTAATTTTTTTAAAATAATATGTTCTTCTTTATGAGTTTTTTGTCCACAATCAGTCGCTAAATTATAAATAAATGAATCTAATTTTCTTTTTGCCGTAATTTTTGAATCCAATTGCCTAATTGAACCTGCCGCCGCATTTCTTGGATTAGCAAATGCTGATTCATTGCTTTTTTTTCTCTCTTGATTTAATTTCTCAAAATCGGATTTATTTATAAACACCTCGCCTCGCACTTCCAAAATTTTTGGCGCGCTAATTTTTGTAGTTTGCAATCGCAACGGAATAGCATCAATAGTTTTTATATTTTGAGTCACATCTTCGCCAACCGAACCATCTCCTCTTGTCGCCGCTGTAATTAAAATTCCATTTTCATAAACAAGTTTAATGGCTAATCCGTCAATTTTTAATTCGCAAAAATATTCAGCTGAAACTGGTCCGTCATACAATTTTTCATTTCTTGTTTCCCAATTTTTTAAATCATCTATTGAAAATGCGTCATTAAACGAAAGCATCCGAGTAGAATGTTTGACTTTTTTAAATTCTTTTAACGGCTTACCACCAACTCTTTGCGTGGGAGAATCCGGAGTTATAAATTCAGAAAATTCTTGCTCTAAATCAAAGAGTTCTTTTTTTAACGAATCTTCAATTTCTATTGACACCAATTCTTTATCCAAAACATGCCTTGAATAACGGTATTCATTAATCAATTCTTTTAACTTTTCAATTCTTTCTTTCGCGTCTTTTTTTATCATTGCCCAAAAAATAAAGTTCTTTCAATATTTCTAACTTTTCCAGTAATTGCAATTTGTTTTTCAAAAGTGCTTGATGAATATCTAAACTCAGATAAATTTTCTTTTGGAATTTGATTAGCGATAGCGCGAAGAAGCTCTATTTCCAATCCGCTTTCAGCAATTCCTAACGCCCTGCTTGAATCCGATATACTCACGGCTCCTTTTGCTTGCTCTGTAATCGGAGTTATCATAACAAAAAACACGATTGCCGTTATCATCAACGCAAAAACTGTAACTAAATAAACTTGACCATTAAATGGGTAGTTGGTGGTTGGTGGTATGTGATGGGATTTGTGAATTTTGTGATTTATTATTCGCATGGTTGTGATGGAAACGGCGCGTTAATTGGCGCAACTGATATTTGTAAATTAATTGGAGCCTCAAAATCTTTCGATTTTATTTTGGCAAGTACTGACATTGTTACAGAAGTATTTTGACTAGAAACAATAAAATACACATTTTCCACAAATGCAATAAGTGAGTCATTTAACGCAAACTCTGAACTTTCTTTTATATATTTCATAACTCCTGAATCTAATTTTAGCTCTATTTGTTTTCCGTTCATATCTTTAAATTGTATGGAATGACCTTCGTCTACGGCTATAAAACAACTTCCGTATTTTACATCCTTCCAAATTCTTTCCAATCCAAGTGAAAGATTTTCCAAAGACGCATAAACATTTCTGGAAATCGCGCTTGCCCTCAAAAGATTTATGTATGATGTAATACCTATACCTATAATAGTAGCAAAAACTAAAATAGAAACAGCGGCTTCAAGTATTGTAAAACCCTTTGATGCTATTTTTTTTGGTTTATTTTTTACTGCGATTTTGGGTGCCATTTTGTCATTACCATTTTTAATATTATCGGTTCTCCCGACC
>ERZ1292632.1096-Hain-H43-01um-R2-1096-length-28122-cov-7_pt1 | contig 19748 bp, 16 predicted proteins | sample MGYA00564407_ERZ1292632 | MGnify/ENA primary metagenome ERZ1292632 (study PRJEB36523, sample SAMEA6512637) | groundwater metagenome | collected 2019-01-08 | study: AquaDiva: Metagenomics assemblies of 32 groundwater samples | reverse complement strand
AGTTCGACGCTCTGGACTGGACCCCGGCCTACGCCGGGGAACGAAGCTGCAAGGCCCGGTCCAGTGCTCCCCGATATTACAGGGCGGATGGGGTGCCGCAAAGCCCCAAGTGGAACAGCGAGTGGGACAGCTGATTCGCCATTTTCATGGCATATCGTTTCGATATCGTAATGATGTGGCATTGGCAAGCCGCCCTTGAATTTCTGGGCGAAATGGGCACATGGGACGCATGGCAACCCCTTTCGATCCGGCCGATCTGCCCACGGGCATAGTGATGCCGCTGTCCCTTCTGGTGAGCCGGGTGCTGGCGCCCAATCCGTCGCCTTTCACCTACACCGGCACGCAGACTTATCTGGTGGGCACAAGCGACGTGGCGGTCATCGATCCGGGGCCGGACGATCCCGCGCATCTGGCGGCGCTGGCCGCTGCGATCAGCGGCCGCCCGGTGGTCGCAATCCTGTGTACCCACACCCATCGCGACCATAGCCCCGCCGCGCGCCCGCTGAGCGAGGCGACCGGCGCGCCGATCGTGGGCTGCGCGCCGCTGACGCTGGAGGATGACGGGCCGCGCGCCGACGCGGCGTTCGACGCCGCCTATCGCCCCGACCGGGTGCTGAGCGACGGCGAGCGGGTGACAGGCACCGGCTGGACGCTGGAGGCGGTGGCGACGCCGGGGCATACCTCCAACCATCTCTGCTTCGCGCTGGCCGAGGAAGGGGCGTTGTTCACCGGCGATCATGTGATGGGCTGGTCCACCAGCGTGATTTCGCCGCCCGATGGCGACATGACCGCCTATATGGCCTCAATGCAGCGGCTGCTGGAGCGGGACGACGCGATCTATTATCCCGCCCATGGCGATCCGGTCGAGCAGCCGCAACGGCTGGTGCGCGGCATGATGGGGCATCGCAAGCAGCGCGAGGGGCAGATACTGCGCTTCCTGGAGCGCAACGGCGCGAGCGCGATCCCCGACATGGTGGCCGAGATGTACAAGGGCGTGGACCCGCGCCTGTACGGGGCGGCGGGGCGATCGGTGCTGGCGCATCTGATCGACCTCGCCGGCCGGGGCGTCGCCGCGCCCGCCGGGGACGGGCAATGGCGGATGGCGTGAGGCGCTATGCCGGGCCGATCGCCGCCGCGCTGCTGATCCTGATCGTCGGGGCGGCGATGCTGGTCGGCTGGCAGCGCTATAATCGCGACTATGTGGTGAGTGTGGAGGATGACGGGTCGGCGGTGACGAAGATCATCGCCGAGAAGATCGGCGGCACCGCTTCGCTGCGGGTGTCGCGGCTGACCGGCACGATCCAGAGCACGGCGCAGGATGTGCGCGGCTTTGGGCTGCTCAAGTCCGATCAGCTGGTGAAGATGCCCTATTCGGTCGATTACTTCGTCGACCTGTCGGGGCTGAGCGCGCGCGATCTGGAGTGGAACGCGCAGAGCCGCACGCTGATCGTCAACGCGCCCGACGTGAAGCCCGACCGGCCCAATGTGGACGAGAGCCGGCGGACTTTGGTGCGGACCAACGGGGTGTTCGTGACCCGGCGGGCGGGCGAGGAACTCAGCCGCAAGGTGTCGGCCCATGCGCAGGCGCGGGCGGAGAAATCGGCGCGCTCGCCCGAACGGATGGCGCAGGCGCGCGAATATGGCCGCGCCGCCGTCGCGAAGATCATGGCCGCGCCGCTGGGCGCGATGGGCTATGGCGACGCGCGGGTGATCGTGACCTTTCCGCCCGAGCGGCGGGGGGAGAATCGCGAGCGGTGGGACGTGACCACGCCGATTAACGAGGTGCTGGCGCGGGGGCGGTAGGGGGGCGGGCTGATAAGGTGGCCTGCCTGCGTGGCGCTGTTCTCCCTCCCGTTTACGGGAGGGGGCATATGCGTAAGCGATCAGGGTTAGACGCTCAAATGGCGGCTTTACAGTGGCCGAAATTGGCCAATTTCGATAAGTCTGGTTTCGATCAGCCAGTATGAATAGCCGCCATTACAAAATGGCACCAACACCAGCATACTGCCCCAAGAAATCGGCGTATGGATGACCGCGTTCGATCAAGGTGCCGCCAAATATTTCGTGCTGCAAACATCTTGCGGTAGCAAGCTCCAAGTCTCGGATCGGGTCGCAGCGGTAATCGGTATAATATTTGTGATAGATGGAGGCCTCATAGATATTTGGAGCGCCGCCGTGGATCACACCAGCACGCAATTTCGCCAGTTTTCTAGCGCGTGCCTCGTCAAACTCGGGACCGAGCTGCGTCCCGACGGCATCTACCATCGCCTGCGTTGCCGCTTCTTTGTCTCCAAATAACGCATCTAACGCTCCGCAAAGCGGAGCTACGCGAGCAGCAGGATCTTTAACCCAAGCTCTGAAGAAATATTGTAGGGCCAAGACCGATTTGCGATCACGCTTGCTGTCTGAGTTCAGCTTTTCTGCCAGTGCCGAGAGCCACAAATGATCAACCGTGGCAATTTCAAGATACTCGCTCAAAGCGGGCGTGCTGGCGTCGCCGCTGTGAAATGTAGCCCGGCTTTTGAAGCTCATGTACCCTTTGGGCATAGTAGCTATCGAAAAGCAGTACCGCTGGAGTGGGTGAGGGAGCAGCGCACATGCGCCGAGGATCGCATTCCGATTACGTAAAGCTACTTCCGCCAACGGCGCCCTTACTCTTAGCCAACAAGATATATCTGCGGATGGCATGCCCGCGTGCATAGGCGTCGGTGGATGGCAGTTCGGCCTAATCTCATCAGGGTCATACCATTGCATTAATTCTTTAGCCAACTCTTCAGGCGGCAGTAAGAAGAACGATTGGCTACGGAAAGATGCTTCCACCTTCGCGATTTTAATCGGGTAGAGAAACAGATCATTTACGGTTACGAAAATTGGCGAACGTTTCATCGCTTCAGCCAATTGAATCTTCTCGCTCGCATTTATGTGATCGGCAAAGGAAGCATTATCAGGCAAGCCCCACGAATTAAAGCGGAGGGATTCAATCTCTTCACGCATGAAATTGACTAACATTCGCTGCAAGTCTTGAACGGACAGCGATCGCAAATGAGGCGAAGCTTCTCGGCGAATAAATAGTGCGGCCTCTAAAAGTGCGCCCGCCTCAAAATAGATTTCTGTTCCGATGTGCGGCTTTGAAACTTGGTAGCCGCCATCCACCGATCCAACTCGTTTTGAGCGAAACATCGACCTCAATAACAGTTCAATCGCTTGTAAAACGGGAGCGTTAGATTCGTGCATTACCGTACGATGCAGAGTCGAATGGGACGCCGCAACCAAAAGGATACAGCAAACAGCGGCAGGCTGAACCTAATGGTGAAACCGAGCGAGAACGACCGCTTTTTAGGATTGCAATCGTAACGTGCAAACGAAAAAAAGTTGCGTTTTGCAACTAGAAATTTTTGACTGTCCGAATGTCCGCAAATCCATCAATCTCCGTCATGTCAGCGAAGGCTGGCATCTCTCTTCTTCTGGCGCTGCGGTTGAAAGAAAAGTGGGATCCCAGCCTTCGCTGGGATGACGGGACATCGAAGCTGGGAGCTTGATCCCCTCTCAAAACATTGTCGTTTCAGGAAGATGTTGGCGTCTGTCGCCTCCGATGATAGGATTTTCCTGTCGGTCGAATAGAGGCGGGGGTAGCATGGCGACGCGGGCATCGGGGGCGGGGGCGGTTTTCGATCGCGAGCATCGGTTCTTCTTTATCAGCGCCTGTATCATGGCGCTGGTGCTGGTGGCGGGATTTTCGACCAATATCCTGTTTCAGCGGTCGAGCTTCGCGGTGCCGGCGCTTTACCATGTCCATGCGGTGACCTTCTTCGGCTGGGTGGTGCTGTATCTGCTCCAGACCGGCCTCGTCGCGACCGGATCGCGGGCGCTGCACAAGAGGCTGGGGTGGCTGGCGCTTGTCTGGGTGCCGGCGATGGTGGTGCTGGGCATCGCGATCACGCTGACCGTCATTCGCTCCACGGGCGGTCCCTTCTTCTTCGCGCGCGACGAGTTCCTGATCGGCAATCCGATCGGCATCCTGACCTTCGCCGGGATCGTGTTCTGGGCGATCCGGCTGCGGCGGCGGACCGACTGGCACAGCCGGCTGATGCTCTGCGCCATGGCGTCGGTGACCGGGCCGGGCTTCGGGCGGCTGCTGCCGCTGCCGCTGATGATGCCGCTCGCCTGGGCGCTTTCGGCGGTGCTGTTTCCCGCGCTCTTCATCCTGGCCGGAATGGTGAGGGACAAGCGGCGGATCGGGCGGGTGCACCCCGCCTATTTCTGGGGACTGGGCCTGCTCGCGGGCACGCAGATCGTTGCGGAGGGGATCGCCTTTAGCCCCATGGGCCGGGCGATCGGCGACGCGGTGACGGCCGGCACGCCGGGGGCGGCGCGGCCGCTCTATGCGGACTGGCCCCAACATCCTTGATCCCCCCGCCTCTCGGGCCTATCTGCGCCCGCAGAGAAGCGAGACGGAGTGAACAGGGTGGACGCACGCGGCGGCATGGGCGGATCATTGCAGGGGCTGGACCTGCGCGCGGAGATCGACCGCCTCCGCAAGGAGCGCAACGCCGTGATCCTGGGTCATTATTACCAGAAGCCCGAGATTCAGGATCTGTCGGATTTCGTCGGCGACAGCCTGGAACTGTCGCGCAAGGCGGCGGAGACCGATGCGGACGTGATCGCTTTCTGCGGCGTGCGCTTCATGGCGGAGGCGGCCAAGATTTTGTCGCCCGACAAGATCGTGATCCTGCCCGACATGGATGCGGGATGCAGCCTGGAGGATAGCTGCCCGCCCGCCCAGTTCAAGGCGTTCCGCGAGGCGCATCCCGACCATATCGCCTTGAGCTACATCAATTGCTCGACCGAGGTGAAGGCGCTCTCCGACATCATCGTCACCTCTTCTTCGGCGGAGAAGATCGTCGCGCAACTGCCCAAGGACCAGAAGATCATCTTCGGGCCGGACAAGCATCTGGGCGGATACCTCAAGCGGAAGCTGGGGCGCGACATGCTGCTGTGGCCGGGCGTGTGTATCGTGCATGAGGCGTTCAGCGAGACCGAATTGCTGAAGCTCAAGGCGCAGCATCCCGGCGCGCCGGTCGCCGCGCACCCTGAATGTCCGCCCTATATCGCCGACCATGCCGATTACATCGGGTCGACCAGCGGCATATTGAATTACGCCCGGACCATGCCCGGCGACACGCTGATCGTCGCGACCGAACCGCACATCATCCACCAGATGCGCAAGTCCGAGCCGACCAAGAACTTCATCGGCGCGCCGGGCGCGGACGGCAACTGCAACTGCAATATCTGTCCCTATATGGCGCTGAATACGCTGGAGAAGCTGTACCTGGCGCTGCGCGACCTGACCCCGCGGATCGAGATGGACGAAGGGCTGCGGCTGGCGGCGAAGAAGAGCCTCGACCGGATGCTGGACATGGCGAGCGGGACCGTGGGGCAGGGGGATCTGGGGGCGCGGTGAGGCTATGCCCTATTACCGCGTCATGCTGCGAGGACATAATTTCTCCGGTGCGCCGATCGGGAAGCGCGGGCGGTTCGGGCTTTACACGACCCGGTTCGTGCAGGCGCTCAATGCCAAGCGCGCGGAGTATAAGGCGGTTGCGCTGGTGTGGCGCGATGCCAAATTGGCGCAGCCTGCGCCGCGCAACGACACTGATCGGGCGCGGCTGACGGTCGAGGCAATTACGAGGATCGAACGCCTGCCTCTGCGTCGAGGCGGCGGCGCGACGTGGTTTCGGGAAGAGGAAGAGCAGACGCCTGAGCCTGGCTGGCTGCGGAAGCTGACAGCTAGGTTGGGGTTTGGAGCACGAAGCTGGAGGGGTGAATCGTCACCCCGGCCGTAGGGCCGGGGTCCCGCTTTTCTTATGTGGTCGCGAAGGAAGCGGGACCCCGGATCAAGTCCGGGGTGACGTTGTGATGGAAGGCAGGGGCTTCAACAGGCTCACCTGAGCTGGTCCAAGGGCCGAACGGGGTTGAGGTGATTGCTCTGCCGGAAAGGGATTGCGGGCGGGTCGTGGGGGCGGTTAGAGACCCGCCCATGACCTTCTCCCTCCCCAATTTCGACCTCGACGCCTTTGTCGCCGCCACGCTTGCCGAAGACCTTGGGCCGGACGGGCGCGATGTGACCAGTGAGGCGGTCATTCCCGCCGATGCGCTGTTCGAAGGGGTGATGGACAGCCGGGACGCGGTGACTTTGGCGGGTTTGCCGATCGCCGTCGCCTTTTTCCGCGCGCTCGATCCCGATGTGAAGATCGAGATGCTGCATCAGGATGGCGAACAGGTGGCGGCGGGGACGGACCTGCTGCGTATCCGGGGTCGGGCGCGGGCGATGCTGACGGCGGAGCGGTCGGCGCTCAATACGGTGCAGCATCTGACCGGGATCGCGACGATGACGCGCGCCTATGTCGAGGCGATCGCGGGGACGGGGGCGACCCTGCTCGACACGCGCAAGACGATACCGGGACTGCGGGTGCTGGAGAAATATGCGACGCGGATGGGCGGGGCGACCAATCATCGCATGGGGCTGTGGGACGCGGCGATGATTAAGGACAATCATGTCGCGGTCGCCGGATCGGTCGGGGAAGCGGTGCGGCGGGCGGTCGATGCGGGGGTTGCGCGGATCATCGTGGAGGTGGACCGGATCGACCAGATCGAGCCCGCTCTGCAAGCGGGAGCTACGCATCTGCTGCTCGACAATATGGACGTAGCGACGCTGCGCGCGGCGGTGGGTCAGGTCGATGGGCGCGTGCCGACCGAGGCGTCCGGCGGGGTCACGCTGGAGACGATCCGGGCGAAGGCCGAGACCGGCGTCACCTATATCAGCGTCGGGCGGCTGACCCAGTCGGCGCCGGCCGCCGATATCGGGCTGGATTTCGCTTATGCGTAAGGCGCTCGTGACCCTCGCCATGCTGATGGCGCCGGGCGTCGCGCTGGCGCAGGCCAACCAGTGCCGGCTGCCATCCGTCATCCCGCGCCCGCATGTCGAGGGGCCGACCGCCGATGAGCCCAAGCGCGTGCTGCCGATCGGTTACTATACGCTGGCGGTCAGCTGGACGCCGCAATATTGCAAGACCGCGCGCGGCGGCGCGCGCGATGCGTTTCAGTGCGGATCGGGCAACCGGTTCGGCTTTACCCTGCACGGGCTGTGGCCGGACGGCTATGGCAAGGAGTGGCCGCAATATTGCAAGCCGGCCGGCGTATTGCCGCGCAGGATCGTGCGCGATCATCTGTGCGCGACGCCCTCGGTGCAGCTCATCCAGCATGAATGGGTGAAGCACGGCACCTGTATGCCGACGACGCCGACGAAGTTCTTTGCGCTGTCGCGCAGGCTCTATCATGCGCTGCGCTATCCCGACATGGCGGCGCTGGCGCGGCGGGAGGTGATTTCGGCGCAGGATTTTCGCCAAGCGTTCGCGGCGGCGAACAAGGGGATGGTCGCCGACGGATTGCGGCTCAACTTGACGCGGGAAGGGGCCTTGAGCGAAGTGTGGGTCTGCATGGACAAGCGCTATCGCTATATCGCCTGCCCGCCGCAGCAGGGCGGGGTGCGCGATCGCGCGCGGGTGACGATCGAGCTGCCGGCTTGAGCAAGGTCAGGCGTCGATCGTCACGGTCGAGGGATGGTGCCGGTCCAGATGCCTGCGGATGATACGCAGATTCTTGCTGTTGGATTTGTAGAAGAAGTCGAACAGATCGCCGGCGAAAGGGATCGCGCCGACCAACGTGTCGAAGCCGACATTGGCGGCCATGCGGGTGAGTTGCCATTTCGACATGCCGAGGTTCCGGGCTTCCCACACCATCCACGCGCCCATCGCCGCCGTGGCGAGATCGCCCACGACGGGCACGAGGCCGATCAGGCTGTCGAGGCCGACGCGGCGCTGCGTGCCGGGGATGACGAACAGCCCTTCCAGCATCGCCTCCATCGCTTCGACGCGGCGGCGGACCGAGGCGGGATCGCGGCCGAAGCCGGGCATGTCGCGCACCATCTGGTCGAACTGATTGGGCGAAATCGCCATGATGCCTCTTCTCCTTCAACTCCCTAATTGGTGCTGCGGAAGAGGTGGTTCAATGGGTGGCGCGCGCGGGGCGAGGGCTGGAAGCCGCTGAGGCGGCGGGACACGAGCGACCAGCGCACCGGCGCGCCAAGCGCAATATAGCCATTATGCGCGACCATCAGCGCTTCGGCCTCGGCCATGCGGGCAGCGCGTTCCTCGATCGTGCTGGCGAGGCTTGCCGCCTGCAACTGCGCGTCCGCAAGTTCGCTGCAATGGACTTTGCGGGCGCAGCCGACGCGGCCCAGATACCAGATCGCGCTGTCATAGGCGGCGACTTCATCGACGAGCCGCAGGTCGGCGTCGGCGCGGCGATCGACCCGCCGCGTAGCCAGGCCGATCGCCGCCAGGTCCCGCGCCAGCAGCGCATAGAGCAGGGTCGATCCCGGCCCCTTGGGCAGGGCGATGCGGATCGGCGGCGGATCGCCATTGTCGGCGCGCCAGCGGCGCACGCTGGCCGCCCCGAGCGCGCGGCGCTGGTCGAGCGGAAGCGCGGCCCAATCGGGATCGGTGGGCGGGCGCGGCAGGTCCATCTGGTCGGGCAGGATGCGCTGGCTGGTCGCCCAGCCGCCCAGCGGGAAGACGGCGGACAGCTGGTTGCGGTCGATCGCCATGTTGATCGCGGCGCGGATGCCGTCATCGTCGATCAGCGTGCCTGTCCCGACGACCGCGAGGCCGAGCAGCCCCTGCACCGGATCGACCCGCACATCCTTGCGATCGATGCCGGCGGGCACGAGCAGCGGCAGGTCCGAATAGCGGCCGCCCAGCACCAGCGCGGCGTCGCCGTCGCGGAAGCGGACGATGGCGAGCGCGGCGCGTTCGGCGCGCAGCACGCGGGTCTGCCAGGGCGGGATCGGCTCGTCCTCCTCCAGGCCGGTGCGGTCGATGGGGGTGAGGAACAGCGCCTTGCCCTGCGGCGCGACGCGATAGGGGCCGGTGCCGCCATCGCGCGAGAGGATCGCCATCTGCGGCTGGGCCAGCATCTGGAGCACGAAGGGCCGGGGCGCGACAAGGCGCAGCTCGATCACCTCGCCGGTCATCGGCACCACCGCCTGCACCGCGTCGAGCGGACCGTTGGGATCGAGCTTTCGCAGCATCTCGATCCGCGCCATCAGCATCCGCGCGACATCGGGCGCGGTAACGCGCGATCCATCGGCCCAGAAGGCGCGGCGCAGGCGAAAGATGTAGCTGCGCCCGTCATCCTGCACGATCCAGCGCTGGGCGAGCGCGGGCAAGATTTCGCCGCTGGCGTCGAACGCGACCAGCCCCTGCGCCGTCGCCTCCAGGATCAGCTTCGCGCCGGGATCGGGGAGGTTGGGGAGGGGCTTGGCGAAATCGTCGCGGTCGCCGATGACGCTGACGACCACGGGGCCGCGCCCTTCGTCCGAGCAGGCGGCGAGCGCCAGGGCGGCGCCAAGCGCAAGGCAGCGGACAAGGGCGAAGGCGGCGGGCATGGGCGATCAGGCTTAGCTCGTGCCGCTCGCCCCGCCAACCATCAAGGATGGGGCGCGGCGATCGCCTTGCCGGCGGGGTCGAAGATCATCACCGCGTCGCCCGCCCTGCCGAAGCGCGGCCAGGCGGGCAGGCCCGACCCGTTGGGATCGCCGGACTTCACGAAATTCACGAGATAGGCGCTGATCGTGCGCCCCATGGCGTCATCGCGCGCGGTGGTGGCGTCGCCATATTTCACATGCTGGGTGTCGAAGAAATAGGGGATGTCGCTGGCGTGCTGCGCGCCGGGCCGGCCGATGCTTTGCGCCACATAGTCGAAATAATAGGCGTAGACGGGCAGTTTCTTCGCGGCGAGCGTGCCGGCCACCTGCCGCGCGCCGGCGATCATGACACCGGTCGGGCCGCCGATATCGGCGCTGGTCGCGCCGACCATCACCGGCACTTTGGCGAAGCGGCCGGCGGCATAGGCGGCGGTCGGCGACACCGCGATCTTCCCGTCGGCATAAGGGCCGACATAGTCGGCGCGCGGCTGCGACAGGGTAGCGAGGTTCAGATTGTCGATCACCTGTTCGCCGGGCAGGGCGCGCAGGCGGGCGAGGGCGTCGGGACTGTCGGCGGGCACGCCCTTGCCCGTGGCGAAGGCCTGCCCCGCCTTTTCCGCCGCCGCATGGCCGGAATCGCCGCGCAGCGATCCGTCGCCGCCCGACAGGATGACGGCGCGGGCGAAGAGGCCCTGCGCCAGCGGGGAGGCGAGCAGCGCATGGACCGACATGCCGCCCGCGCTTTCGCCGATGATCGTCACCTGCGCCGGATCGCCGCCGAAGCGGGCGATGTTGCGCTTCACCCACTGGAGCGCCGCGACCTGATCCATGAGGCCATAATTGCCGGTGAGCCCCTTGTCCTCGTCCGCCGCTGTGAGCGCGGGATGGGCGAAGGTGCCGAAGCGGCCGAGCCGATAGTTGAAGCTGACCACCATGATCCCCTGCTTCGCCAGCGGCGCGCCCGAATAGGTCGGGGGCGAGGCGCCGCCGTTGACGAAGCCGCCGCCATAGATCCAGACCATCACGGGCAGCTTGGCGGTCGCGCCGACGGGTTTCCAGATGTTGAGATACAGGCAATCCTCCGACGGCGGGGTGCCGAGCGGCGCGGCGTCGCTGGGGAAGGGAAGCTGCATACAGTCGTTGCGATAGGCGGCCGCGTCTCGCACCCCGTCCCATGCTTGCGCCGGCTGCGGCATCCGCCAGCGCAGACCTCCGGCCGGGGGCGCGGCGAAGGGAATGCCCTTCCAGCTTTCGACGCCATCCGCCGCTACGCCGCGCACCGCGCCGCGATCGGTGGTGACGACGAGGGGGGTGGCGGGCGTTTGCGCCAGGGCGGGGGGTGCGCCGAGAGTCAGAAGGGCGAGGAGGGCGGTTTTTGTGGAGGACATGATCGGGTCTCCGACATTCGATCTTTGCGTCTTTAGAGGCGCTTGGGCGGTCGAACGCAACGGCTCTACGACTATCGGCTTACCCGATGGTCCGGCAACGGGATATCAAGGGATGTGAGCGATAAGCGCGGGATGGAGACCGTTGCCCTTGTCCCGCCGATGCGCCGTCTGCCGGGCGCCTGGCGGATCGACCTGCCCGCCGGGGCGTGGGCGATCGTCGGCATTTATGCCACGATGCTGATCGGCGTCGCGCTCGCCGTGCCCTTTCCCAACTGGATCGACGAGCTGGGGCATTTTTCGATGATCCGCGCGCAGTATGACGCGCCCGCGCTGTTCCCTGACTGGAGCGTGTACCGGATGCTCGATGTCGCGGACCTGTCGCGCTGGTCGGCTGAGCCCAACTATATCAACCATCCCGCGCTCTATTATCTGCTGCTCGCGCCGCTTTTCGCGCTGAGCGCCGATCCGCTGCTGTTTCGCCTGGTCAATATGGCAATGGCCGTGGGGGCGCTGCTGCTGATGCTGGTGGCGGTGCGGCGACGGTTCGGGGCGGATGCGGTGTCGCCGGTCTGGTTCGCCTTCGCGGCGGCGGCCTTCCCCAAGGCGGCGGTGGTCGGCGGAGCGATCAACAATGACAATCTGGCGATGCTGGCGGCGGCGGGCCTGTTCGCGGGCGTGATGGGGATGCCGGGGGCGGTGTGGTGGCTGCTGGCGGGACTCGCGGTGGCCGGCTGGACCAAGCTCACGGCCTTCGTGGCATTGAGCGCAGTCGTGGGCTGCTGGCTGGCGCTGCGGCTGATGCGGGGGGAGGTGCGCTGGGGCGATCCGCTGATCCGGTGCGCGGGCGCGGGCGTGGTGATCGGGGCGGCGCCTTATCTCGTCACGCTGGCGCGGACGGGGCAGGTCGTGTGGGTTCATGCGGCGACCTGGTATGTGCCGCCGGGCGAGCGGGCGGCGCTCGATTTTCCGGGCTTTGCCGCGCATTTCTTCCGCATGCTGGCGCATAAATGGCCAGCGGCGGAGGGGGCGTTTCCGCTCTGGGTGGTGGTTGGCCTGCTGGCGCTGATGGCGGGAACGGCGGTGCTGGGCGCGCGGGCGCGGGTGGTGAGGCTGCCGGTGCTGGCTTACGGGTTCGGGATCGGGGTGCTGCTTGCCGTCCACCTGATCTTCGGGTGGCGGAGTTTCGTGGCGCTGGGCGATCTCACCATTGCGCAGGCGCGCTATTATCATGTCCTCTGGCCGGGCGTCGCGCTGGGGCTGGCGGCGGGGATGACGGCGGCGGAGCGGCGATGGCGGCCCGCGCCCTGGATCCTCGCAACGCCGATGGCGATGATGACGCTGGCGGGAGCGGCGCTGATCGTAGCCCTTTGATCCCTCAAGCGATGCGCCCTCAACCGGGATCACAGCCACCCCCGTTCGGGCTGAGCCTGTCGAAGCCTTGCCCTTCGTCAGCAGAAAGGGCGGCCCTTCGACAGGCTCAGGGCGAACGGTTGATCTATAAGGTGCGATGCTCCAGGAAGCGGAAAAGGCGGCCCCCGGTGGGAGCCGCCTTCCATGTCTCTCCGGCGGACCGGAAAAGCGATTACTTGAGCTCGACGGTCGCGCCGGCTTCTTCCAGCTGCTTCTTGACCTTCTCGGCCTCGTCCTTGCTGACGCCTTCCTTGACGGCCTTGGGCGCGCCTTCGACCAGCGACTTGGCTTCGGTGAGGCCGAGGCCGGTGATGGCGCGGACTTCCTTGATGACGTTGATCTTCTTGCCACCGTCGCCGGTGAGGATCACGTCGAATTCCGTCTGCTCTTCAGCAGCCGGCGCAGCGGCGGCGCCACCGGCGGCCGGGCCGGCAACGGCGACCGCAGCGGCGGCCGAAACGCCCCACTTTTCTTCCAGAGCCTTGGACAGCTCAGCGGCTTCGAGGACGGTGAGGGCCGAGAGCTGGTCGACCAGAGCGTTGATGTCTGCCATTTGTCTATTTCCTTGAATATGGGGCACATGCCCCGTCAGATTGGGTCAAAAACCGGAGGGTTGCGGCGATCAGGCCGCTTCCTTCTCCGCATAGGCGTTGAAGACGCGCGCGAGCTGCGCCGCCGGTGCCTGGGTGACGGTTGCGAGCCTGGTAGCCGGGGCGACGATAAGGCCGACCAGCTTGGCGCGCAGTTCATCCAGCGACGGCATCGACGCCAGGGCCTTCACGCCCTCCGCATCGAGCAGCACTTCGCCCATCGCGCCGCCGACGATCTCGAGACGATCGTTGGTCTTGGCGAAATCGATCGCAACCTTGGCGGCGGCGACCGGATCGGCCGAGGTGGCGAGGCCGACCGGGCCGGTCAGCAGGTCGCTGAGGCCAGTGTAGGCGGTGCCATCCAGGGCGATGCGGGCGAGGCGGTTCTTCGTAACCTTGTAGGACGCGCCGGCTTCGCGCATCTTCTGGCGCAGGACGGTCGACTGGGCGACGGTCATGCCAAGGTTGCGGGTCACGACGACCACGCCAACCTGTGCCAGCTCTGCGTTCAGCGCGGAAACGACCTCAGCTTTCTGATTACGATCCATGCCATTACTCCACTTCATGTCCGCGGGCGGACCCGCAGACGGCTTCAAACCCGCGCCGGAAGGCACGGGGTGTTAAGGTCCGAAGGGGAGAGATCGACCGGCCTGGATCACACAAGGAAACAGGCGGACGCCGAATCGGGCGTGTCCGCCCGTCCGGCAAAGAGCTTTTCCCCGTCTAGGCTGGAGATTAAGAAGGGCAAATTCCCTTCACCAACTGTCTCGGACGGAAGACCGGAGGCGCAAGGCCGCCGGTCTGCTGGGGGCGCGCATAGGCGAAAAGGCGGGGGATGTCACGCGGAAAGTGGGGCGGGGCGGGGGTGCGGTGGCTCCACTGAAGTTCACACCGTTGTCGGGGTTGTTCGACGGGAAATGTGGAAAAATCGGAGGTCGCGCGCCTGCGACGCGCCGCCGACGCGCCTGTTGGGTCATGGTTGGGTGTCGATTGGGTCACGGTTGGGTCACGCCCGCGCGCCTGTCGGGTAACGGTGGCGCGGCTGTGGTTGGGAGAGGAAGGGGGTGGGGAGAAGGGGCGGCGCGGTCCATCGGTCAGGATGGAGCAGAGAATTTCCTATTAGGGAAGGGCAATGGCTAGCAGCACTCTAGCTTCCGCTTCACGGTGGGAAGTCCGTTTTATCGTGACACGGTAGGGTAGCCTTGCGTACCCTAGCGATCTAAAGTGGGCCCATGTCGAGCGAAACCGAATCTCACCGCGCAGTGTATGCCGCCGATCTCTCTATCGACCTTGAACAACTTGCAATCCGCGAGTCTGAGCAGATCGAGTGGAAGCAGAATGTCGCAGATGTCGATAATGTTGTTCAGACACTATCTGCTTTCGCGAATGATTTGGCAAACTTAGGCGGAGGATATGTGGTTTGCGGAGCCCAAGAGGTGAAGGATGAGCACGGTTTCCCAAAACTAGTCCAAACGGGATTGACAGCCAATCGTTTGAAAGAAATTGAGGGGCAAGTACTCCAACGATGTCGAGATAGGGTCTCACCTCCAATTACGCCATTAGTGCACGAGATGCCAGCCGAAAATCCTGCAACTCGGCTGCTGATATTCATCCAGCCCTCTACCGGCCACGCGCATAGCGTCCGCATCGGAGATGATGGTTCCAAACATTGGGTCCGAGTTGGACGCGAGACGAGAGAAGCTCGGAATGGTACTCTCCGTGAGCTACTAGTTCGTAAAGGTGCCCAGCAGCCGTGGGATCGGCGGCTTTGTACTGGAGCGACCATAAATGACTTAGATCTTTTAGCTATACGCGACGCTTTGCAGCGAATGCGCGTTTTCTCGGCTGACCGTGGCGTTGAGGCATATCTCTCCGATGACGCCCAACTCAGTGCGATGGTCCCTCCGCTTTGTGGCCGCGAACCCATGACCAATATCCTCCGGCCGAGAAATTTTGCCATTTTGTTGTTTGGTCGTGATCCACAGCGCTTTATTCCGGGAATGGTTAGTCTTTTTTCGATCTATCCAGGCCGAGATCGTTCTGACGTGCATGCCGAAAGACATGAGCTGGCGGGAACAATTATTGAGCAATCGCGCCGGTTGAACGAGTTACTTGATGTCCAATCTTTTACGACATTTGACAAGTCTGATAGAGCTACCCCGAACTCGGTAAAGTATCCGAGGAGAGCGCTGTATGAAGCTATGGGAAATGCGCTGGCCCATCGTGATTATGAACAAACCGACCCTACAAGGGTAACGGTTTTCGAGGATAGAATCGAGGTCTTGTCACCAGGATCGCTGCCTCTGGGCGTTGCACTCGAGAAGTTTCGCACTGGCGAAGCGGCCCCAAGGTGGCGCAATCAAACATTGGCATGGTTTTTTAATCGACTTCAGATTGCTCAGGCAGAAGGTCAAGGTATTCCGACTATCCTCAGGACCATGCGAGAGGAGGGATGCCCGCCTCCCGTATTCGACGTCGATGAAGCACGGGTTCTTTGTGTTCTTCCTGCCCATCCTAGGTATGCTATGATGCGGGAGCTACGGTCTGTTGAGCAAGATTTAGCCCTCGGCGACTGGGAAGAGGCGCAACGTTCTGTAGTCAAAGTTCTTGACCGCGATCCCACAAATGTGCGTGCGTTACAACTGTTTGCCGAGGTGCTGACATTGCTGCGTGACCCCGCGCCTTTGGTCAAGTGGCTGGGTACTTCGGGTAACGAATGGACGCAACTGCCACGAGAGGTTTTGCTGCAATTTAGCGAAGCCCTAGTATCTGGTGCTGAAACGACCGACGAACATCGAGCAACAGCCAACCGCTTATTGGCTCGTGCAGCAATCGGGCGTCTCGAAGAGCGTGAACTCCGCCGAATCGTAGTCGCTATGATACGCAGCCGAGATCACCGCAACGCTATCCAACTACTCGACACCTATGAAAAGGATCACAACGAAGTTCAACACAGCGCTTCATTTCATCAGCTTCGCGGCGACGCGTTAATCGGAATGGCAAATAAATGCCTCGCAACAGCGCGGCGGAGCCGAACGCCAAACGCAACGCGAGAACGTTCATGGTCTCAGTTTGATGAGTATGCCAGAGAAGCAAAAGATCAGCTTCAAAAAGCAGCGAATTTGAACCCCGACGCCAACTTGGCTTCTGTGATACAGTTGAATCTGTCGTATTTGGAAGAGCAGATGGACAAGGCTAGACGTTTCCGTCGGCCGAGGCGGCACTCGCACTAATGAAGATTGTAGTTCTGGTGGGTACCATTGGATGATGATCGGGTGACAACATCCCCCTCAAACCCGATCCGCCTGCACCACGATGTCGAGCGCCCTTAGCGCCGACAAGATCCGGTTGAGATGCTGCGCGTCGGCCACCTCCAGGTCGATGATGTCGGTGTGGAACGGCCCCTCGCGGTTCACCAGTTGCAGGTTCAGAATGTTCGCCTTGGTCGCGCCGAAGACGTTGGCGACCGCGGCGAGCGCGCCGGGCTGGTTCTTGACGATGACGGAGAGGCGGGCGGTGCCGCCCTTGGACTTGCCGTCCCAGGCGAGGTCGACCCAGTCGTCGTCCTGCTCCACTTCTAGCGATCGGCAGTCGATAGTGTGGACCTCGATCGGCTCGCCGGTGCGGCGCACGCCGACGATGCGGTCGCCGGGGACGGGGTGGCAGCAGTCGCCGAGGCTGTAGGCGATGCCGGGGGTGAGGCCGCGGATCGAGACGGGTTCGTGCTGGCGCGGATGGGCTTCCTCCATGCCTTCGGCGGTGGTGGAGCCGGGGACGAGCGCCTCCATCACCTCATGGTCGAGGACGCGGTGGGTGGCGATGGCGACCATCAGCGCCGCGCGATCGTCCAGCTTCAGGCGCTTCAATGCCGCGGCCAGCGCCTTGTCGCCCAGTTCCTTGGCAAGGTCGGGGGAGAAGCGGCCGACGATCTCCTCATAGAGTTTCTCGCCGAGCTTGATCTCCTCGCCGCGCTGCTTCTGGCGGATATAGCGGCGAATGGCGGCGCGCGCCTTGCCCGTGATGGCGAAGGTCAGCCAGCCGGGCTGCGGCTCCTGCCCCACGGACTTCAGGATTTCGACCTGATCGCCATTTTCGAGGGAGGTGCGCAGCGGCACGACGCGGCCGTTGACCTTCGCGCCGACGGTCTGGTTGCCGAGCGAAGTATGGACGGCATAGGCGAAGTCGACCGGGGTCGAGCCCTTGGGCAGCTGGTGCAGCTCGCCCTTGGGGGTGAAGGCGAAGATGCGGTCCTGATACATCGCCATGCGGGTATGTTCGAGCAGCTCGTCGGCGTCCTGGCTCTGCTCCAGGATTTCCACGAGATCGCGCAGCCAGGCGGCGTGCTGGTCGGCGGCGTCGCCCTGCTGCTTGTAGGCCCAGTGCGCGGCAAGGCCCAGTTCGGCGTCATTGTGCATCGACCGGCTGCGGATCTGCACCTCGATCCGGGCATTGTCCTGATGGATGACGGTGGTGTGGAGCGACTGATAGCCGTTGCGCTTGGGGGTGGAGATATAATCCTTGAAGCGGCCGGGGACCATCTTGAAGGTCTGGTGGATGATGCCGAGCGCGCGGTAGCAATCCTCGGGCGTCTCGGTGATGACGCGGAAGGCCATGACGTCGGTCAGCTGCTCGAAGCTGATATGGCGTTCCTGCATCTTCTTCCAGATGCTGTAGGGATGCTTTTCGCGGCCCGAGACGGTGACCGACAGCCCCTTGCCGGCGAGCAGCAGGTGCAGCTCCGCGCCGATCCGGTCGACCTTGTCATGACCGCCTTCCTTGAGCTGCTCCAGCCGGCGGGTGATGCTGTCATAGGCTTCGGGCTCGATCTCTCGGAAAGCGAGGAGCTGCATCTCGCGCATGAAGTCGTACATGCCGATCCGCTCCGCCAAGGGCGCGTAGATATCCATCGTCTCGCGGGCGATGCGGCGGCGCTTGTCGGGGTTCTTGATGAAGTGGAGCGTGCGCATATTGTGCAGCCGGTCGGCGAGCTTGACCAGCAGCACGCGGATATCGTCCGACATGGCGAGCAGGAATTTGCGGAGATTTTCCGCCGCCCGCTCATTTTCGGACATCGCCTCGATCTTCGACAATTTTGTCACGCCATCGACCATGCGGGCGACATCGGGGCCGAAGGCGGCCTCTATCTCCTCATGGGTGACGAGCGTGTCCTCGATCGTGTCGTGGAGAAGGGCGGTGACGATGGTCTGGTCGTCGAGGTTGAAGTCGGTCAATATGCCCGCCACCTCGATCGGGTGGCTGAAATAAGGGTCGCCGCTGGCGCGCTTCTGGCTCCCATGCTTCTGGACCGAAAAGACATAGGCGCGGTTTATCATCGCTTCGTCCGCGTCCGGATCGTAGCGCTTCACCCGCTCGACAAGTTCATACTGGCGTAGCATCGTTTCCCGATTGTGTTGAACCGCCCTTGCGGTGCAACAAAAAAATCCCATGTTGCGCAGATAGGGCGGCACTTTTGCAACAGCCGCCAACTTGCGCTATGCGTGACTGTCATGACACATAATATGGCCCAGGACCTGGAACAATGCGCTCTCCCCGCCGCGCTGGAGGCGATGGGCGAGCGATGGTCCTTCCTCATCCTGCGCGGCGCGCTGTCGGGCATCCGCCATTTCGAGGAATTCCAATCGACGCTGGGGATCGCGCGCAACATCCTTGCCAACCGGCTCGCGCGGCTGGTGGAAAACGGCATCATGCTGCGCCAGCCGATGACGTGCGACCGGCGGAAGGTCGAATATCGGCTGACCGAAAAGGGGCAGGATCTTGCCCCCGCGATGATCGCGCTGCGCCAGTGGGGCGAGAAATGGGGCTGCGCGCCCCCATCCTGCCAGGTGCTGGGCGACGCGCGCGACCGCCAGCCGATCCGCGGCGTCGTGATCCAGGCGCATGACGGGCGCGCGCTGGAGCTGAGCGATCTCGTTTGGGTGTGCGTGGACGAAGTGACGCCGATGACGCAGGAACCGGCGCAGGCGGCGTGAGGGTGCGGGGCGGGCACTGACCGAAAATTGGAGCATGATGTTCCCCGGCGCAAGCCGGGGAACAAGGGTGAGTGAGCGGGATCAGGTCCGCCAACGGGTTCCAATGTGGCGCGGGGGCGGCTAGGCTCCGGTGCAATGTCCGTGTCCGTGCCCCGCATCAAGCCGCAGCCTTTCTTCGCCGACAAGAATCGCGCCTTCTGGAATCTTCAGTCTGTCGGATGGGCCGGGGCGTTCCTGCTGCGCGGGTCGTCTACCGTGGCGAACGGCCAGCCTTTCTCCAGCCTGATTCCGGTGCTGATCTCGACCGTCACCGGCTATTCGGTGACATTGCTGATCGCGGTGGTGTTCCGCTTTCTGCTCAAGCAGCGGCCGATCGTCACCTGGGGCGTTTCGATCCTGACTGTGGTCATGGCGGCGGGGCTGGTCGCCTTCATCGACGCCTGGGTATTCTCGACCCAGAACCGGGGCAGCGTGACGGCGGGGCTGCAACTGTTCCTGGGCGCCTTCTACCTGTCGATGACGCTGATCGGGGCATGGTCCGCACTCTATTACGCCATCAACTTCTACCTGACGGTTGAGGAGCAGGCGGACCAGCTGCTGCGGCTGGAAAATCAGGCGGCCAACGCGCAGCTCGCGATGCTGCGCTACCAGCTCAATCCGCATTTCCTGTTCAATACGCTCAACAGCATTTCGACCCTGGTGCTCTTGAAGCAGACCGACCGGGCGAACGCGATGCTCTCGCGCCTGTCCTCCTTCCTGCGCTACACGCTCATCAACGAGCCGACCGCGCAGGTGACGATCGAGCAGGAGATCGAGACGCTGAAAC
>ERZ1292632.1261-Hain-H43-01um-R2-1261-length-25366-cov-9_pt1 | contig 19750 bp, 32 predicted proteins | sample MGYA00564407_ERZ1292632 | MGnify/ENA primary metagenome ERZ1292632 (study PRJEB36523, sample SAMEA6512637) | groundwater metagenome | collected 2019-01-08 | study: AquaDiva: Metagenomics assemblies of 32 groundwater samples | reverse complement strand
GAATTATCCGCCCCTGATGCACCAAGGAGGATAAAGGTTTCGTGGGCGGAGTTGTCCGCCCCGAACACACAGCGTAGAGCAAAGGTATCTTGGGCTGAACTGTCGGCTCCCAGTGCTCCACGGCGTGTAAAAGTATCTTGGGCCGAACTCTCGGCTCCAAGTATCGCTGGCGACAGGCGAGTTAAAGTATCTTGGGCAGAGTTATCTGCTCCTGACTCTCCAAGGCGGGTCAAAGTCTCTTGGAGTGAACTGTCTGCTCCAGACACGTCCGCTGTCGGGCGACGAATCAGAGTATCCTGGGTTCGCCTTTCCGCTCCTCCCAAGAAAGGAACACTAGGAGCCAAGCCTGGCATTCTTTCCAGGAATATCAAGCCCGGCAAGAGTATTGCTGATGCCGAAGCACTTGAAGTAGCAAAAGCGGTGCAGAGGCAAAAAGATGAGAAGATTCAGCGGGCCGAAAAAGATAAGCAGGCGACAGAGTTCCGAGCTGGCATGCGGCTGGCTAAAGAAGTCGCAACTCTGCGCAAACAAGAAGAGGCCGCCCGCCGAATAAAAGAGGAAGCAGCTGCGGCAGGAATAAAAGTAAAGATTACCATTCCGACTCTTGATCCGTTCAAGCTACGTGAAAAACTTCGTAAAGAAGAGGCCAGAGAGCAGGACCTTAGACAGAACCGTCAACGCTTACAAGAGGCGGAAGACAAAAAGAAGTTGCAGAATAGAATCAAGATGGCTAAGCTAAGAGCCAAGAGGAAGAAGTGACACTACCAGCTTTTGTTGCATTGATAGAAATGGGCATCATCCTCATTGCATCCATTCTATTTGGGGGACGAGGAAGTCTAAAGACGGAATCCCTGTCTGAGTGGTCGTGGGTGGCATTGCTGGGCTTTGCTCTAGTCCTTGAGGTTCTACTCATAGTAGACAAAGACCACACTTTATCTAATCAGATGCAGTGGTGGGTGCAGAGGGCGCGCCTCTCAGGCTTTTTCGTTGTCTTCTGGGTTTGGCTTACCTATCACTTCATCCTAGAGCCGGTAGTTAGACTCATCAAATCGAGGTTCGGTTAGTGCCAGCGATTTCGGTCAGACCTGGAAATCCACAAAATTCCCATCAATTGAGTTTGGCGGGTGGCGGCCGCAAGTATGGCATTAAGTTGAAGGGCGGTGCCCGCTCAATTGTTGAAACCCCCGCCTCGCCTTCCAACATTCAGGTTGGGGCAGACGGGCGCAAGTTCGGGGACTGGGACCCATCCTTCTCGCACATCGAAGTGCGGGACTGGACGGGCGGGCGGGGCAGCGAGTTCTACTCCGACGACCCAACCCAGTTCTATGATGGGTATGGATGGACACTCAGCCCCGGCGTGTGGCATCAGTCTCCTCAGTGGATGTTTGGTGAGGACTATGTACCCGCCCACAACTTCATGCCGGGGGCCAAGCGGTATCCGGTTGGACACTCAGTGAAGTGGCAGTCGCTCGCCAGTACCCAGCACTATGCCCGCTCGTTCCCGGAGGACGCTCTGACGGCGTACAGTGGAACACAAGGAATGATGTGGGTGCGGCGCATCGGCAAGCCGCCCGCTCCTCTATCTCTGGAGATTGGATCGTCTGGAACAACGGCTGGTGGTGCGGGCCGCCCGTCTTCTGACATGACCGCACTAGCCCAACTGGCGACTAGCAACTGCGAGGAGCTTGAATCCTTCGTATGGGTGTCGTCTTTCACGACCGCCCTGACCGTGAGCAGCGGATCATCCAACAAGTGGCTAGAAGTGTACACCAGTGTGGCGGGCACCGAGGCCAATCACTGGGAAATTGGGTACAACGGAACAGCACTGTCGAATAGCACGGTGCTGCGGGGCACCGGGTCAAGTTCTTGGTCCGCCTCGACAATAAACCTCTTCTTCCGCCTGAGCGGCACGAACATCCGCCGCAAGTGGCATCTCTTTGAGGCCGGTCGAGCACTGTATGCTGTCGATAATCGAGCGGACGGCGGTGAGAACCGCATTCTAATCAATGGGGATCGTGGTATAGCATCATCCGGCAATCCCGGCTCAACTGCCGTTCTTAATGACAGCACCAAATCATGGGAAACTGACCGCTGGTCTAACTCTAGCGGATACGCCCTAATATATAAGGGCACGGGGGCCGGCCAGGCTGCCAAAATCACGGGCAATGGATCAACTTCTCTCAACACCACATGGGCCATTGCCCCAACGTCAGACAGTCAATATATCATTATTGGTACAGACGTGTGGACTCGAATTTCAAGTGTGATTATTAGCAGCGCTACCACTGGGCCAGTACGAGATGCAGTTTCTGACGGGGAACATGTCTTTTTGGCGGGGCAAGATGCAACTACTGGGATAGGAAAGTTCCAGTGGAATACTAGTTTACATCAGGCGGTCCGAGACACAAATAATGGGGCTAATATATTAGATGTCTTCCACGATCCCGTAGACGGGTTGCAACTTTGGAGGGCAGTAAGTAGTGGTGGATTCTGTCAACGAGCTAACTTAACCACTGATCCGCTAGGTGCGGCCCTATCATTTCTGCCATCAACGGGCATTCCAGTAGGCGGAAACAGCGTTGCCTTCACTAATCTTGAAGACTATAACGACCAGATGTATGCCTTTAAAGAAGACAGTATTTGGACAATCAAGAATGATCGTGCGGCCAAACTAAATGTTGGTTTGGATACCTTCATTAGTTCTAACAACGGGCGGGCAATGCTTGCGCAAAACCTGTTCATGTACTTCTCCTGGAGCCACTCATTAGAGCGGTTGCATGGTGGTACACTAGACGACATTGGAATGTGGCGTGGGGCAGGCTTGAAAGATGGGCACCAGGGAGCTGTCAGCACGGCCATCCCACTCATCGCTTGGACCGTAGCGGGTGTGGACGCATCAAGTGGGACAGGTGGAGTGTATTTCTGGAATGATAGGGGCTGGCACGAGGTGTATAGAGCCTTCTCGACGGGATATCCAGTTACGGGGTTGGTATATCAAAGCAATCCTGGCACGCACCCACGAATATGGATGGACGTGGGCGGAGAACTAATAAGCATGGAGATGCCGCGAGACACGCTGAACCCACGCTATGATAGGAGCCTCCACTTTCAGCACGAGGCGGTTATTGAACTTGGCACAATTGATATGAATGCCCGCCGCCTGCCCAAGCTGTTTGCGGCGGTGGAGGCCAACACCAAGAACCTACAGTCGTCGGTGGCTCAAATAGCGGCAGAGTACCAGCTTGGTGGAGACATTGGCAGCACCAATTGGTTATCTGTTGGGCAGTTTTATCGTTCTCCGTTTGACGATCTCAACATACGACGGGGGGACACGCACTCTATTCGTATTCGAGCACGGGCGCTTACACAGATAAGCACAACCCCCGCTATCGCAGAGGCGTTTACTATCAAGGCAGTATCTCGAAGCCCGATCAAGAGACAATGGACTCTGCGGGGCGAGATGGGCGATTTCCAAGTTGATTCTCAGGGCATGGAGGACGTGGACCCAGATGAGTTCTATCTGTGGTTGCAAGACGTTGCGGTCCTGACCGAACCGCTGTTGATGAATGCGGCCTGGGAAGCGCTTGACAATGTGTACGTGTATGCCGAGTCGCCTACTATGTATCGCAAGAACACCACACCCAGTGGAGAATACTCGGCTGAGTTTTCTATGACTCTCAGAGAGATTTAAGTGGCCCGACTGGTATTCAGGGACTCAGCCATAAAAATCCCCCGCTTTGGGCGGACTAGGGTGCCAGAGATTGTCAGGCCATTTCAATACAAGATTGTTAAGGGACCTGTGAAGATAGAACCTGCCCCCCGCACGCCAGTCCAGCAAGACGCGGAGGAGTTGTTCACTGGTTTCATTCATGGAAAGACAGCCGGGTCTGTCTTAGAGGAGCGGTTAGCGAGAGCGCTAGATGAGGCGGGTCTTCAGTTCATTTACCAATATCCTGTATACGGGGCTTATCAAATTCCTGGCGAGGAGAATAAGATCGACTTTATGGTTTTTGACGGGCCAGTTCTTGTCCCCCTCGAACCACGGGGCGGGTTCGTCCATGAAAGCCCGTCGAAGCAGGCAACGGACCAGCGGAGGACCCAAATCTTGAACGAGGTTCTGGCCCGCTACGGAATACGCGAGATCGTTCAACTTGAGTATGATGAGCCACGAGATATGGAAGAGGCCCGCAAAATCGTGAGGGATACATTCGTCCGTGCCTAGCAGAGTACGCAACTTCACACAGCTGTTCAAGTCAGCTTTTGCCTCGGTGCTGGCATCTATTGCCATCGCAAATGAGATGGATGAGACTATTCTAAATGAGGCCGGAGAAGATATTAACGCTGAAGATGAGACCATTCTGGCTCATAGACACGGTGCTGGACGGATGGGCGGCATCAAGGTGGCGATTATGCCATCAACAGGAGGATTCTCAGCATGAGTGACGCATTCGTGCTCGAAGGTGACGAGCAGGTTAGGGAGGGTGAGAGCCGTCCCGTGGTGGTGGCGTTTCCACAGTTCTCAACGATGTCCACTGGGGGCACCGAGGTGTACGTCAATGGGTCTACCGTGACTACGGATTACATGACTGGCAGTACCATCATCACCGGGAACGTGCTGTCAGCGGGAACGATTACCATTCCCTCGGGACAGGGCGGCCTGGCCGCAGTAGTCGAGGCGGCGGTAAACGTAGATGCTCATAAGTACAAGGCTGGGATCGTATTTCGCATCCTTCGACCAGGTAGCCAGCATTAGGAGACTATAGATGCCAAGAAAAATAAGTGCTCATACAACCGAGGCCCCCAATTCTACTAGTGACTTGCTTTATAATGTGGGCAGCACAACTCGTCGGGGCCCCATACAACAACTCCTTAGCATTCCCATTACTGCTCAAGGAGATATGCTGTTTGGCGATAGCAGCGCAGACACTACCCGCCTCGCCCCACCTACCAGTGGGGCCATTCTACAATACTCTAGTGGAAGCTCTGCCCCCGCTTGGGTGACGATTACCTCAGGCGGCGTTCTCATTGGAGCCGCTGCTGGCACCCCAACCTTCTTGGCGGCCCCATCGAGTGGAGCAGTCCTGACCTACAGTTCAGCCAGCTCAATCCCCGCCTGGAGCATTCCTACTAGCGGGGCAGTACTTGTGGCATCTAGTGTCGGCACACCGACCTGGCGAGCGCTCGGGACATCTGGTCAGGTACTTCAGAGCACTGGGGGCTCACCCGCGTGGGTTGATGGCAACACCCTTGCCGGAACAATTACCACAGCAGGCACGTCCGGTCAAGTGCTTCAAACAACGGGGGGCGCAGCGGCCTGGAGAAATGAATCACTGCCAACAACTGTAAGTATATCCTCTGGCGCGGTTCTTACAGTTTCTTCGGGCGGCACGGCTACATGGCTTGCCCTCGGCTCTAGTGGAAATGTATTAGAAAGTACGGCTGGGGCAGTTCAATGGAGAACACCGGCGGCTGCCGCAGCCGGCAGTACGAGCGGATGGTTACTTAGTCGTGCAACATCAGTCGCCTTATCATCTGGAGTCTACTTGGCCGTTGGGTGGACAGAAGAAGAGTTCGATACTGATGCCTTTCATAGTACAGTTACAAATTCAACGGCTGTTACAATTACCGTGGCGGGAACATATCTCATTGGAGTACAGTGGGACCTACAAACTACGGCATCCGATCTTATTGGTGCTCGTATAATGGAAAACAACTCAACTTACCTTGCGATAACGGCCTACGCCGCAGGCGGTGATGATCCGAAGGTAACCTGTCAAACAATACGTCGATATGCGACGACTGGTGATCTCATCACTCCGCTTGTTACGGCTCGTACAGCAAATGTTATTCGTGGTTCAACTGGAGCAGTCCAACTTACAAAATTCTGGGGCTGGCGTCTTGGACCTTAATAACGTGCCGGTCTCAACCAACGCTGATGATCTTTACCAACAAATAACCCGCCTCAACACAGAACTCACCCGCCTCGAAGGCATTTTGGCTGGGTGGCAGAGAAGCGGGCAAAGTTATCCTCACTTTGACTTCGTACAGGCAGATCGGGCGAAGTTCATCTACCCGCCCCTGCGCACTGCTCAATATGAACTCACAACAGTAGTTTCTATGACGAGTGGATGGTCCGATATTCTTTACGATAAGATCTCCTGGGACAACGGAGTATTAGTATACAGCACAGTGAGTCCCGGCACGTTTTCTTATCGCTATCCTCCCACTGGATTGGTTTTGTTCTTGTCTGGTAAAGTGTGGTATGCAAATGAAGAAACCATTTATAACAGCATTCAAATCTTTGACAAAACCGCCTCAACTGGAACAATCATAGAACAAGTATCGGCGGGCAATGCCATCCTTCCCATTTCACATTTCTACCGGGTACCCGAGGGCTCTACTGGATTTAGTGTGCAGGCATTTCTATCAGTGGCAAATGAGATGTACTCCGCCGATCTTTTTATATGGGAAATAGATAGGAGGACATCATAGCATACTCCACGGCTCCAGATAACCTGGCAAAAGAGTTAGAGACTGCGCAGTCTCGCTTGGACGGGCTCCAAGCAGCCATAGACTCTTGGACAAGGAGTGGTGGGCCCTCGTTTGATGTCCCATACTTTGAGGCTGTCCAAGGTGAGTTTGTTTATCCTCCGTTCAAAACTTTGTTGGCAACAAAAAGCGTGGCACAAGCAATTGGAAATATAACTGATACACCAATTACATGGGATGATGTTCATTGGAATAATACCCCCATTGAGCTAACAACTGGAAGCTCTGGACAAATGGTATTCAAGGCCCCGCTTTCTTTTCAGGTGGTGTTTCTGTCTGGCCTTTTACGGTTTGAACAAAACAGTTCAACGTTTAGACAGATTGAGCTTGGTATTCATGTTGGTGCATCGACCGTTGTCGTTCCCCTGGTTTCCTTGGGAGCTGTTGCCACTGTCCCTACTGTATTATTGTTTGGGTCTGCTCACTGGATTGATACCGCGTGGGATGAGTTCTTTATAAGGGCCCGACAAAACCGAGGCGGCGCACTTGATGTGCAGTCTGGATTATTGGCAGTCACGTTTTTGGGCAATATGCTCAATGTAACTTAGTATAATGCCGCCTTACGACTTGTCATCTAATCTTGACGATATAAATAAGAGAATAGACCGCCTTGAGGGCACGATTGCTGGTTGGCAACAATCCAATCACGAGTATCCGCTGTTTCCTTATATGGTGGCCGACCAAGGAAATTTCAAAGAGCCTCCCCTAGATTTTGCCTTTCTACTTAAGAGCATCGAACAAGGAATACCAAATCAGTCTTGGACAACTATTAATAACATCGTCGGGTATAGAATACGAAGAACTGGCATGTCCCATACTACTGAATCAAGGTTTGATATTAGTGGAGTCCAGCTTCGAGAAGAAACTCAGTTTTTGGTAACCGGAGTTGTTAGGTGGCAAGACAATTCTTCTGGTGAACGCCGCATCCGTTTTGTCACTTGGCCATACCAGGAACACTTTTTACTTGCTGACCCGGCTACATATAGTGTCGGCGGCGGAAGAGGCCTTGCCTCGCCCTTTTCGTTTGTTTGGCAGCCATCCGAAGGAACAACTGGATTTTCTTTTCAGGTTTGGCAAAACGGGGAGGCCCCCGAACTTGCTATCTCTTATTTTTCGGCTTCAGTAATTATTGTCGGACGCAAAAAGCTGTATGAGGTTCCCAAGAGACTAGCTATTCAGCCGCCAGTACAACTTGCGTGGGTTGACAGCACAGGAGCGGCCAGCACATGGGGAGGCTCTACACTTTTCATTCGAGCTAGAGAGATTGAGGGCGGCGGTGGGGGGTCTGCCCGACGAAGTTTTGTTCAGTTCGATTTGTCTAGAATACCATCCAACATTAACATTGTCAGTGCTACACTGCATCTATTTCAGACCGCAGAAGCAGATAACACATCTGCCGCAGACAGCATTGATGTTTATAGAGTAGAATCGAGTTGGAATGCCGGCACCATAACTTGGAACAACCAGCCCGGAGTTGTCAGCTCAAAGATTAGCTCTCATGTCCACCCAACTGGATCAACCAACATCTGGAATAACTTTACTTTTAGCACAGCCGAATTTGCAGCAATGATATCAAGTAATTATGGAGTGATGTTGAGATTTGCGAACGAGGACATTGGCAGTACTAACATGGAACGAATGGAGTGGGTGGGCTCCGCCGCAGAGCCGTTCTTTGAGAGGTTGCCCCGCCTAACCGTATACTATACGGAGACTTAGGACAATGGCCAACGAAAAATCAACCGAAGACATTGGCAGCTTGCTATATACGGAATGGACAAAATACACCCCCCATACTAAGGCTGAAGCCGTTATGGATTATTGGGTATATGAGTGGATACGACGATATTATGGACTTCCAGCTGACAAGAAAATGTATAGTACTGTCATTACAGAGATTGAAGCAAAAAAGCGGAAGGAAAAAATTGATAGAGGATTAATCAAGAATGATTGAGGGGCTCGATATTTCGCACTGGAACACAGTAAGTTGGCCAGACTGGCAAAATAAACGCTTCGTGTACATCAAGGCCTCTGAAGGCACTGACTGGACCGACGATAAGATGGCTTCTCATAGGGCCGCCGCAGAGGCTGCCGGCAAGTTCACTGGGCCATATCACTACTTCCGGGCGGCGTTCAATGGAGCGATCCAGGCTCAACACTTCTTTGATACGGCTGGGCTGGGATGGGACATGCCCCCCGCCATCGACGTTGAGGTAATCAACAACACGGGTTTTAGCAAAGAGGTCTTTGCCGCCCGCCTACGCAACTGTCTTCAGGAAACTGAGCGCCTGTTCGGGCGGAGGCCAGTAATCTACACCTCCAAGTCGAAGTGGGACTTATTGGTGGGATTTACTGGCTGGGAGTCTGCCTACGATCTGTGGGTGGCGCACTACACGTCGGCCCCCGTGCCCTTAATCCCTACTGGGTGGTCGGGGAAGGGATGGACGCTATGGCAATACACATCTACTCCGCTGGACCAAGACAGGTTCTGGGGCAGTGAAGAGGAATTCTTGGAGTTTGTGGGATCGGCACCCCCACCGCCTCCAAGCGGGGACTTAGAAAAGAGGGTCACAAAACTAGAGGAGGACGTAGCAGCACTGCTTGCTCTGGCAGGACGCCTACACAACGCACACCATGCTTAACGGTAACGACTTCTGGAACGAGGCTAGAGAACTGATGGAATCGGGGGAACTTCCTGAAAAGGTAACTCAGCGGCTCATCTGGGCGGCCGTCGCTGCTACGTACACTCGTATTAGCACTGTTGCAGCACTGGTAGAGAAACAGGAGCAACGCATCATTGTGCTGGAGCGGGTGGCGGCGCTTATCGGTGCTTCGATAGTTGGCCTCGCCATCAAGGCGTTCTTTGGATAATGTTTGGCTTCGACCCCGACGCACTTCGTAAGCGCTTGATGATAGGCGGGGCGGCCATCACGGGCCTCATCTATCTTCTGCTCCTTCGCTTTGAACCGCAGAGGGCGAGCCCGGAATGTCTGCTCGCCCTCTTTGTTGGTGCTCTGTTCCTATTCATCTTATGGATCGCTTACTAGATTGACTTCCTCGTCATACGACTGTACTTCTTCAGCCGCTCGTACAGCCTCTCTAGAATAAGCACGTCCTCGTCACAATGCTCAGCAGCATAGGCGAGGGCGTCTTTGTCCCCCAGCCTGGCCTTCTGCCAGATCGCAGGTGGCAGGGCGGTCTTGCCCTCGATGCCCAGCGTCTCGGTAGCCACAGCCAGCCGGTTTGAGTGTAACTGGAGCTTTGCTCGCACCAGATAGTACATGTCAAAGTGCTTGAGATGGGCATATCCAGGAAAGTCCAGCCCCAAGATTTCTGCCCTCGTTCTAATAAACGGAAGATCAAACCCCGTACCGTAGTAAGTTACAACCAGGTCTGCATTCTCAAGTTCTCGAATGAGCGTCTGAACGATCCTCTTGTCCTGGCGGTCCGGGTCGATGGCTTCCTTGCGGGTAATGCAGTCGTGCTTTAGTTCTCCGCTCAGGTACTTGACAGACCAGTTCAGCATGATCCCGATGTTCGCCTTAAGGTGGGAAGTCTCGATGTCGAAGAACGCTACCCGCTCATCCTCCACCCATTTATTGGCAACTTGTTGCTTCAGCATCCACGTTTGTTGTCGAATGCTGTCCTGACTCCGTTCCTCAAAGTATTCAACCCGCCGCTTGTAAGGAATACTATCCTCTGCCAACTTCAGCAGAAGATTGTTTTCCTTGTCGCTCCAGGGTTTATAGGCCATCATTATCTCCTTGGGAGTAGGGGCGGGGTATATATACCCCGCCCCACCCCTGATAGGTTACTTCTTGCCAGCAGCGACAGGCAAGAGAACCTTGTTCAGCAGCACGTTGTAAATCAACACTGCCGAACCGAACAGGGCGGTAACGGTTCCCACAATGTCCCCACCCTCGGGAACACCGAAGAACGCCACGCCCAGCCCCGCCGAGATCGCAAACAGAGCCAAACTCACGACCTCCCGGGGGGCCTTATAGCCATAGTTGTCAGCCAGGAGCCGAAGCGCCTGCGTCACAACTGAGGCCACAAGGCCAATTACGACAAGATTTTCCGGACTTAACTCCATTCTCCACCTCCACTAGTGGATGTTAGATTTGCGCGTGATCCTAGAATGCGCGCCCCTCCATCATTTACTTAATTCTTAGTACCCACTTCCAGAATGAAACGAACTCTGGAATGATAGATCGCACCTGCTGCGGAGCCGTTCTCTTCTGCTTCTTCAAATATTCAATCATCTTCGCACCTCCTCAGAGTAATCATGATATTCTTCTTTTCCACTCAAAATACGTTCTCGATGCTGGTCCAAACGATCAAAGAACTCTTGGTCTTGTTTATGGGATGCCAGAAACCACACTACTCCCACGCACATAAAAACCACTAAACCGATGCCCGCCACTGCCATAGGCAAAACAGGCCAAAGCCAACTAAATTCTGTCGAACTAAACATCCATCGCACTAACAATAAGAAGCCACACCACGCCAGAAAAAACATCGGTCCGATTATGACATCATAGTCATTGTTGTATTTCATCTATATCTCCTTTTTGTGACACTAAGTATAGACGGCGGCTCGTTTTGTGGCAACAAGGAACAGATCAGTCATTTTCTCACTCGTCGTTCTGCTCTAAACCGGAAAGCAGTTCAACGTGGCTCTCATTCATCTCTTCTTACTCCAGCTGCAAACAAGCCCGCCGCCAGCGCATCAGCTGCATGGCTGTTTAGAATGGGCCACACCTCTAATCCCCCAACTTTCCCCGACCCGAGCGCTTGCGCGCGGATGGTTGCGGGCGGCACGACATCCACCTCGTATCCAACGTAGTACATTCCCAACACAAATCCAAACCGAATGTATGCGAGGTTGGCCTCCCCGAAGGACACATCCTGCCCCTTCGCCTTCATTGGACGATAAGCCGCCCCTTCCACCACGGCAGGTCCTTCACCATGATAGAACGTGGTCTGGGCCATCATATCATAAGCCCGTATCCCGTACATCCACTGCTGCTCTTCCTTCGGCATCTCCCCAGCGAAAATATAAGCATCATGGCCTATGATTGTGGCCACACCAAACCGCCGCCCAGGATCGACACCGATGCCACGCAGGTCAGCGGTGCGCCCAGGCAGGCGTGTGTGCCACACCTTCACCTTCGTCCCCGCCCACTCTCGGGGTGGCAGGACCTCGAACTCCAGCTTACTTAGCAGTGCTGGTGCCAGGACCATATACCCACTCCTTTACTGCCTTGTGCATCTCCAGCTCCATGTCCAAAAAGTCTCTATCAAGAGATATAAAATCCGTCGGACTAGAAGCTGTTTTTGCTGCAATCGACTTTTCTCTAAATTCAGAGAAGGGTAGTTCGGTTGTAATATAGGTATGAACGTCGGTTCGACATCTTGGACACAGGTCGGCCCAAACTGCTCCAGACAATGTGTACGTATTGGCTCCGTCCACCAGGCAGTGAGCACACGTCTTCGCCAAAGGTTCCTTGGTCTTTTCACCCGATGTCTGATACATTTTCTTCCTCCTGCTTACCTCGTCTGTTATCATAGTGCCTCTCCCAGTTTGGCAGATTCCAACAGGCTGGACGCCATAAACAGTCGCCACATTCGTACCCCACATTCTTTGGTAACCATTCCCTGTCTTCTGCTTCCTTCATCATCGTAGCCGCCCGCCGCAGGTTCTCCAGATCGGCGTCGTTGGCGTAGTAAGGAAAAATGCCCGCCAGTCCGTTGGTTGGAGCAGTCAAGTAGTCAATTCTGCCTGGCCACTCCTTCCACCCCGCCGGCATCCTGTAGGGCGGCAGAGTGTAGATAGCCCCCTGCCACGTGCGGGCCTTTAGTGTAATGAGTTCCCCATCCGCCGTCTCTATCGTCTCCCACGGATACGAGCCGGTCTTGAAGTCTATTATACCACAGCTTCCATCGGGATTCAACACTAACGCATCAATGATACCAAACACATCAATGTCATCGGTCAGGGGGGCCAGGTGCTTGACTTCCCGCTCTAGGATTTTGTATCCCTTCTTGTCCAGCAGATTGAGTAGCCGCTCCGCCACCATCCGAACATCCGCCGCCATCTCACCTTCCAGGTCCTGCTCAATGGCTTGATGAACGGAAATGCCAAACCGAAGCGGGCGGGGCATGAACTTAGGCTTCATAGAATACTTACGGAAGAAGCCCAGGCGGGCGGGACATCCGCTGAAGAATGCGTTGAGTGCGCTATTAGAAACGGTGTACTTCATTCAGTTTCCTTTCTCGTGTCTTTCTAGAGCTTCTTGGAATGGAGCAAATGTTGCCTTGTGCTTCTCTGGTTCCATCGCCCGCTCGACCAGCGTACCGAGGCGGCCCTGAGATGTCCACTTTATGTCTTTATCATCTGTATCCATCTGCTCAAGTTTTATGGTGGCTTCCCTCTGTGCCAATCCAAGCCGAATACAATCAAAGACATCCGTCATTTCTTTACTAACCCCAAGCCCTGGGATAAAGAACACCAGGCCCCGTCTGTCGCTGCTCGCCCCGCCAAACTTTAGCTTCTGGATGCGGGCCTCCGCCAAGAAGTTTCCTGTCCCCTCTGGTATATCACTTTCTATGCGGCGCAGCCACACCCTAACATTTGCTGCGAACTTCTTGGTCTCTCCGCCCGGCGTGTCAAAGCCTCGCCCTCCTATGTTCGGGTGTACATGATTGATGTACACTGCAAGCTTTGGGGCTTCCACAACGCGCAGCCAGGCGACAAGCCGTCGGCTCGCATCTGCAATTGTCTTAGCTCGCTGCCCCACGCTTCGCTCACCCAAGTCCTTACTACGATCTACGATGGGCCAGAACATACCAATACTGTCAATGACGGCGGCATTGACATCTTCATCAAGTAGAGCATCGATGGCATCCTGAAGTTGAGACTCGTGGCTGCGCATCGCCCTGTTTCCCTTCTTGGTTTCGGAGTAGTCTGCTACTCGCGCAGTCCCCCGAAATCCCGCATGTTCCATCACTGTTCGAATGTAGTCGGGGTCTAACGTCCCCTCCAAATCTGCTATCCACACGGTCCCAGTCTCTTTTACCTTAGCTGCCAGATACCAAGCCAGGGTGCTTTTTCCGCTGTGTTCAGCCCCATAAAGCTCAAGTAGGGAGCGGAGAGGCATCCCGTCATCACCCCTAAATCCGAGGGCTTTGTCCAATGAGAATAGACCAGTTTTAAACCGGGACACCGGAAATACGTCCCCGACCACCCGTACTCTTTCCTGAGCTTCAGGATGTCCTCCGTTTTCATTCTTCTTCGCCATTGCTCCTCTCTGGAACTTCTAGTCCCAACTTTTCCCACACAAGCCCCGCCGCGATACAGATATAATTTATCATGTCCGAGAATGTATCAATAAGGCTTTCTTGAACTTCCATGCTGCCGCCCGCCTCCATGATGGAACGAACTCTACTGATCTTATCCATCATGCGGACAAACGTGCCCCGCCATGGCTCTACTCCAACAAACTCGGCAGAGCGCAGATTGCGAAACGGGTCATCTGTCCCACTGTAATCATGGCGCTTGGCAACCATGATCTTCAGGGCATGGTCCATGATATACTTTTGAAGACGGACGGCATCCTCATTCGTCATCTTCATCCTCTCTACAGTCCTCGCACCATCCATTTTCATCCAGGTCTTCTCGGAAGAAGCGGAGGCCGCACAATTTACAGTAGGCGTTCTTCATCTCCCGCCCCCAATCCTTATATAGAATATCTACCCCCTCGCCGTAATCATCTGCCCAATCGTTCATGGTAACCGTTCCCTCACCTCTCCACAATCCCAGCCGCATCAATGATCCTTCTCACGGCGGCCTGCACTAACTCCGATCCCGCCCCAACTGCCAAGTATCCCACTTCTTCTTGCTCTCCGTTCTGGTGGGCAACCAAACGACCATCGCGCTGAAGAGTGATTGTGAGCCGTCCAGCGTTGTCACGTTCAATATGTCTCGCTTGATCCCGAACAGCGAGCATAGAACCCACGTCGTGAGCCGAAGCAAGAGCACCCCAATGTTCTTCATTGAACTCTCCGTTGCGGGCCGCCGCTGCAATCCCAATCAATCCACGCATGGGCTTGTTTCGCATCATTTCTCGAACCCGCTTATCTATGTTCTCGTTGGCAAAGATCGACCGCCACACACCCTCATACTTGCGGTAAGTCTCGGGCGGCACCCCCATGCCCTTGAACACAGCATCCCTGATATCGTCACTGGTCTGGAAGCGGGGCCACATCTCCGTCAACTCATACAGCAGCTTACACAACTTGATGCCACTCAGATGCCCCCCGGCGATTAGCTGCCAGCCATATTGAATGGCGGCGTCGGGGAGGCCCACAATCAATGACTGCTCAATGACCTCATCAACCTCATCTTCGGCCTTCTTAAATACACTCAGTGGAAAACCTACTACCTGCTCAAGCCCACTCACATCACCTCCTTTGCTGCGTCTGCGAACCGGCTTAAAGCGAACCTGGTCTCGCCCATCTTGTCATACATACAAATGGCTGGGTTCATTGTAACCAGACACACCCGTACCGAGCGGGGCAGCTCTGGCGAGATGATCTCTAGTCCATTCAGTTCCATCACGCTCTCGCCGGGCAAGAACTCGGCCAACACATCACTGCCCATAAGCAGTACAGCCGCCCGGCCCAGCAGTTCCTTCTTCAACTGTGTCATGTGCCAGTCTTTGTCACAATCATCCGTGACACCATGGAGCCACAAGTTGGTGATGCGGCACCGCTCAAGACTGAGGCCCGCCCGGCCCATCTCGTTGCGTAGAATGTCCCCCGCCCGTCCAATCCACGGGATTCCCCGCCTTATCTCATCAACCCCAGGGAACTCACCAACAATCAGAACTGGCGACCTCACCGGGCCGGACGGCTCAACTAACCTCCGCCCACACTTTGGGCAGTTAGCCATCATGTCCTCTCCACAGTCCCTGCCACAAGTCCGTCTCTCCATGGCCCTCCTTGTCATCATCATGCAAGACCATGCCATGCAGGATAACATTCAAGGCGACAGCATTGGCTACAACCAACAGGTGTAGTGAGTCGAGCATATTTCCTTTCTTGTATTCGGCCTCCGCCCGCCCAGTCAGGGCCTCAACTCTCTTCAAGTTCTGAGCCATCTCTTCACATAAATACATTAGCTCTCCTTCGCTCCCCAGTTTGAGCCGCTGGCCATACTAACCTCTACTGGCATGTCGGCTATCAGATGCCGCCCCGCCTCGATCCATGCATCATTCATTGTCCTTCGGGCCTTCCTCATCTCTCCGCTTGGCACGTTATCAGCCATCTCGTCGTGAACAATCAGCAGCGGGGCCTTGTACTCCTTGGCGTACAGCACAGCGGCCATCTTCGTCTGGTCTGCGGCCGACCCCTGAATGGGACCATTGATGGCGTTGCGCCTCCACCCTCCATGTATCTCATATGGATTTACCCAAACTGGCCGCCCGCTGGCCGTGCGAACTTTATACAGCCGCTCGGCCTGTCTTTGCATTCTATCCTGCCAGGCGTGCATAAACCGATAGTGCATCTGCCGCTCACGCAGCCCCATCTCCGCTTCCTCAAGACTGATTCCAACTCGGGCGGCCAGGCCCATTGCCGACATCCCATAGTTCAGTCCAAGGTTGATGTCCTTACCCTTGCGGCGGCGATTTGCTCCCTTGATGTGGAACAGGTCCGCTGCCACCATATGCAGGTCTATGCCGTCCAGGATTTCCCGCTGTAATGTCTTGTCTCCACTCATCCACGCACTGAAGCGAGGTTCCTGCTGGTTAACATCACCAATCAACAAGCGGTGTCCAGGACTAGCCAAGAAGAACGATCTATAAATGGGCAGGTCTCGGGCCGGGATTTGCTGTAGGTTCGGATCGGAACAGGCCATCCGCCCTGTCTCTGCCCCAGTAATCTTCCAGGATGGGTACACTCTCCCATCTTCCTCAACATTAGCATCCAGCCACGTGTCCCCATAGGTGCTAACGGCCTTGCGATACATGCGGGCCGTCAGGATCATATTCAGAGCCTCGGCCAGACGCTTCTCCCCCGACACCTGCGCACGCTCCATGGACTGCTGTAAGAATACTTTGCCGGCGCTGTCATTGCCGGCATCCGTTTTCTTGAAGCCTCGCAGTCCCAGTTCATGAAGCAGACTCACCACCTGATCTCGGGACATTACATTTAACTCAAGCTCTTTCTCTATGGCTCTGGCCTTCGCCTCGTGAAGCACATTCTGTTTACGCCACGCACCTACGTCGACGCGGATACCGGGCATGTCCAGGGCCACCCAAATCATCGGCTCGTCAATGTCGTAATACCAGTTGAACTTGCCATCCTCTTCTTCCTCAATGTAATCCAGCTGCTTCTGTGCTATGCGCACGGTCGCCCAGGCGTCCGAGGCGGCATACTCAATCATCTCTGGCGTAAGTGTCTGGGTGCTGATGAACTGTTCCCGCACCCCCTTTGATAACTGTTCCCCAAGCCAGCGGCGGGCAGCGTTTGCCAGGTCAAAGCGGTTATACCAGCCGCCGAATAAATCTTGCTCACAAATCATCGTGTCCAGGACTTGTCGCTGCCTTACTGATGCGTAGCGCCGCAGGATGCGCAGGTCAAATAGTGCATTATGAAACACCCAGCGCCCCGCCGACACTCGTTTCAATGCCTCACGAATATCATTCTGGTCTGTGATGACAAACAACTCGCCCGTCGGATAGGCTACCGACAGTGCCGCAAACGTCCCATCTGCCCGGTGTGGCTTTTGCATTCCGAACATCTCACAATCCAGACTAACCAATTCGCCCGGTTTCGCCGGGCGGGGCAATCCGATTGTCGCCTTCATTCGCTGCCTTCTTTAGCAACCGCATAAGTGACTAGAAAATCTATCCACAGGTTTCTGGCACTTAGATATTCTTGAGTTTGTGCTACAAAGGTGTTTTTTTCCTTTGTCAGCACCTCCACCCTCTGCTGGAGGGAGGCGTTCTCTATTTCTAAGAGAACAGCGTTATCCCGCCACCGTTCTACGTCCTCCGATCCCCATCCCTTGCCCCCCACCTTATAACACTCCCAAATATCCTGGGCGAGTCTTATGTTGTCCATCATCCTTCTCCTTGTTCCCTCCCTAACTGAGCAACTCGACCACAAGAGCAGCCGCCGCAACCACAAGGAATGCCCAAACGCGCCAGTCGTCTATCCATGCAGTCCACCAATTGTCCATCACCCTTCTCCTTGTTCCTGGGCGGCGGTATCTGCAAGCACTTGGTTCGCATAGTCTCGGCCCGAGTACTTGCCGTGTGCCAATTGACGGACCGCATCCCGCAGGATTGTGTTGGCCTCCAGCAGCGCCTCCACCCTCTGCTGGAGGGAGGCGTTCTGCTCAAGGAGTTCTGAGCGGCTGGACATCAAGCGACGGAAGGCGTTGTATCCGTCGTGTTTGTCCTTGCGTCCGAACAGGGCTTCCTCAACAACGTAGCCCATCTGTCCGTAGTCAATCTCAGTCGGCTTCTCATCCATCATCCTTCTCCTTGGTAATCGTTCCCGGGCGGGCATCATTATATTCCATCTCTCTCCTATCCTACCAGCTTACTGTGCCACTCAATCGCCTTGCTCCCCCACCTGCCGGCTTTATCGTCCCAAGGAATCCTTATTGCTCCAAGCGTTCCTTTAGCCGTCCCCATCCTACTCTTGCCCACCTTCAGATATCCCTGACCTGGATAGTAAGGGAGTGTCCGCTCAGTGTTTACTCCCATGTCTACTTCTAGCAGTCCTGGGTTGTACACCAAGATGATGACGCTCGCCTCATGCTCCGCCACACCACTATACCACAGGTGGTTGACCATAGGTTCTCCGCCGACGTAGCCCCGACTGAGGCCCGCCAGCAGTATCACCGGCACCCCGCTTACTCTAGACAGATCGCCCATCAAGATGTAGATTTCACTCATGCTCTCCACGCTGGGCTGGCCGTGTAGCATCTTCGAAGCATAATCAACTCCGATGCAGTAAAGAGGATATTCAGATGCCACCCGCATACTCATAGTGTAGACTTCTTCCGCTCGCATCGGTCGATCAGTGACGTGAATGAACTCAAGGTCTTTCTGCCGCATGCCAGGGATGATGGCGTTCATGCGTGCCTTCGCCATGCCCGCCGGCATCTCCAGCGAGAAGAACAAGCTGTGCTTCTGGTTCTTGGCCGCCTCAGCCAGCAACTTCAGCAGCAGTGTTGTCTTGCCCAGTCCCGCGGGGCCTCCAACGATTATCAACCCCGCCTGCGGATATCCACCAATGTTAGCATCAATCGGTTCGTAGAACGAGGGCACCCAAATGTTCTCTGGTATCTCAATGTCCCGCATGCTGCGAACGTCGGTCTGCTTCCTGTCCAACTGGGATGCCAGGGATAGAAGGTCATCCCCGCTCCCGTTCTCTCCATTCTGAAGCTTCTTGGCAATGCGCTCCAGCTTGCGCCCCACGTCGTCGTAGACGGCGGCCTGATGGAGCACGTCCACCCAGCCCGCCGCATCCTCTGACTTGATCTCCTCCGCCGCCCACTCTGCCGCCCGAATGTTGTCTAATCCAAACTTTGCCTGAAGCTCTACCTTATCAAAGTCTCGGTTCTCTTTGATGAAGGGCAGCGCCCGGTTGAACGGGACGGCCAGCTCTGAGGCGGGCACCATGTCTGGGCTTATCTTCTTAAGCAGGACAAGTCCGAAAGTGATCTCAGAAACCGATCTGCGGTCCATTATGGTTTCCTATATCTCCCTCAAAATAACCAACACAGTTCCAACAAAAAAGCACACACTTCCAAGTCCATAGAATGTATATGGCAATAGATCAGTCAATAGCCTATCCATCTTTTATCTTGGCCTCTCGCATACGCATTCTTCCTGTATGCCGCCGGTGGGCGTCTTCCAAAACTCTCTCCTTCTCCCCCTCCCGCCACAGCCAGTGGTGAAGGGGGCAGAGGAACATGCTTATCTCTTCGTCGCAGTAATAAACCGACGCCTCGGCCACACAACATTCACAGCGCTCGTCCAAATTCATCTCCAAGTTCACGTAGCAGGTCTTTGGAATGCCCGCTCGTCAAATAGTCGTTCAAATCAGTTGTCTCACTTGGATATTGAAGACGCTTTACCTTCCCTCTCCAACCAAGCCCCGCCGACAACTCGGCGGCGGCCTCTCC